>Ga0209917_1000181_pt1 | contig 25708 bp, 21 predicted proteins | sample SalPon2_C_H2O_MG_FD_185710 | JGI IMG/M metagenome (GOLD analysis project Ga0209917, IMG submission 185710) | Salt pond water microbial communities from South San Francisco under conditions of wetland restoration - Salt Pond MetaG R2_C_H2O_MG... | ecosystem: Environmental > Aquatic > Non-marine... | reverse complement strand
TGGGCTGCATTTCCGAATTCGAAATGGAGCGTTTCGGTATCTTCGATATGCGCGACGTGATCACTCAGGTCTGCTGCTTGGTATCCACAGGGACGGAATCGGTCGATAACTTTCCTTAGGTCTGTTTCCGAGTACTGTTGTTCTCTCCCCGGTTTTTGCGTCGCTCGTCGGTGAAGCTTCAGTGAATCGCGGAGTAATGTGTCAGCAAGCGCAGCTGTAGGCCTCGTTGTAATCACTGGTGCCTGATCAGAGAGGAAGCCGTAGCTCTCCAACAGGGGGAGTGATCCGATATGGTCAATATGAGCATGGGTGAGAAAAACCGCGTCTATCTGTCCCTCATCGAGCCCCCTCAGATCAGGGAATAATCCCCCGTCACCTTGATTCAGCCCGACGTCGACGAGATACGTCCCATTACGTGTCTCAACCTGATAGCAACTCCGCCCGATCTCTTTTGCTCCCCCACGAGGGATAACCACGAACGGGGATTCGCTGTCAACCGAAATATCGAGATCAATCTCCCCACTGACTCGAGGGATGTATCCATTTTGCGACTCCTCGTCATCAGATTCTTGGACTGTTTCACTCATCGTGACAGTACTTCATTAGCGTAGAATCGCTCACTCGTCTCAGTGCGTCCCTGTAGCTGAATGAACTCGAGGAGATCAGTCTCTGCGAGTTCTGGGAAAAATCGTTCAACCTCGGAGAGTACCGGATCGAGTGGTCGATGGCTCTCAGATGCCGAAGCAACTTGATCCAGCATCCAGGCGGCTGGAGTTGCATCAAGTTTGTCTACCCGTTCAGCTTCATCCTCTGTGAAGTACTTGTGTCGTCCCGCTGGTTGCTGTGTCTCCCGACTTGACCGAGCCGGTTTAGCCGTTGCTTCAGTAATCTGGATGAGTTGTGGGGGAGACCGCGTTTCTCCCGGCATTGCAGTATCGAGGGAATCCCGAACCTCGGTCGCAGAGAGACTGCCCTCACGACGGAAATACCCGAGGGTGATGTCCCCCTGATCACCGTACAATTCTGGCGTGGCGACGGTGTCACCTGTTTGTGGGTCGCTGGTTGTATACCGGGGGGCTATCTCGGCCACACAAAGATCGGTGAATTGTAACCGATCTGGATCGACATGTGGTGAGTCCTCGATTTCATCTAACAGCTCAGAGAGCAAATCAACGAATTCTCGTGGTCGCCAGGCCGCCGCATTCCGTGGCGGGCGCTCTGCAGGATTATCGAAATAGACTGTCGATTGCGGGATGTATGCTCCCTGTGGAATTCGTACATCTACAGGGTAATCTGGCGTCCTCAGCGACTCATGTGTCCGGTCCCCACTCGTCGATTTCTGGAGAGCAAATCGGATCATAACCGGGAACACAGTATTTGGTAAGCGTTCTACCACCGTTCGCGGATCTGATTCATCCAAAATGACTGCCCCCCGGCTACTTGTTTCTGTAGAACCTGTCTTGGATCCACTGTTGCTCATAAACAGGCCAAGGGCCCAACGGAATCTAAATGTCATCATATCGGGGCGAAAGTAAAACCGGGGGGAGGGGAAGATGTTGAACGCCCCAATAGCGAAGATACCTTTTTCAGGCTTCTGTCCAGAGTTTAGAAGACATGAATGGCGGACTCGACGGATACTGAACCCCAAGAGCTGGGAGAAAGTTCAACAGAAGTTCTCAGCGTCACGGAGTTGAATGAGCAGATTGCAGCCTTTGTCGAGGAGACACCGGCCCTCCACGGTGTCCGCTGTATCGGTGAAGTCACTGACCTCCATCAGAACAGTACGGCGCTCTATTTCACGCTCACCGACGGCAACGCCGAGCTCCCCTGTATGATCTGGGCGAACCGCTATCGGAATATGGATGCCGAACTCGAGGATGGGACCGAGGTCATCCTCGAAGGCGACATCGACTACTGGACTGAAGGTGGGAAAATCGACCTCAAGCCGTGGGAGGTGATTGTCGTCGGCGACGGCGACCAGGCAGCTGCGGTTGAGCGACTGCGGAGTGAACTCGAAGAGCGCGGCTGGTTCGACGACGAGCAGAAACAGCGCCCGCCGGCGTTCCCGGAACGGGTTGGCGTTGTGACCTCACTCCGGGGGGACGCCCGGTACGACATCCAGAACGCGATTCAGGGGCAGGACCCCACCGTCGACATCGTGGTGAAGGACGCAACCGTCCAGGGGTCAAACGCGCCGACGTCCATCGCGAACGGCATCCACCATCTCGACCGCTCGGAGGACGTCGACGCGATCATCGTCGGCCGTGGCGGTGGGAGCGATTCGAACCTCCAAGCGTTCAACACCGAACGGGTCGCAGAGGCGATTTTCACCGCCAATACCCCGGTGGTCACCGCCATCGGACACACCGATGACCGGCTCATCGCGGATCAGGTGGCGGACGTCGCGACGATCACGCCGACCGCCGCCGGCGAGTATATCGTGAATTCTCGCGAGGAGTTCCTCGCGAGCGAAGTCAAGCCGCTGGAGCAACAGCTCGAAGCAGAGTACGAAACGTTCCAGCAGGAGCACGAACACGAGCAGGAACTCGCCGAAGCAGTCGACGAGGCAGCCGCACCAGAGGGTCTTGCCCCGGTTTACTACAAGGCCGCAATCGCTGTGCTACTGTTGCTGTTGTTACTCATAACCGGGCTGTGGCTGGGGGTGATCTAAGCGTGGCAAACGATTCAGAAATCCACGATCGGCTGAGTCGTGTCGAGGAAATCATTGGACAGATCGATGCGAACGAGTGTGATCCCGAAGAAGGCACACAGCTCCACGAGGAGGGACAGGAACTCTTGGCCGAAGTGCGAGAAATCCTTAACGAGGGGAGTGGAGATGTCGTGGAACTCGAATAACAGAGTTTCCGCTTCTCCTTAACCAACAAATGCCGCTACCCTCCGCGAGATGTTGGTTAAGTTCCTTTGCATGTAGTGAACGAGTGATTCCATTATAGTTTTTCGAATATTTTGCGCATTTAGTAGCCAGAAAGCATTTAGGTATCATCCAGCTACCGCGCCAATGTGTACCGGGACTCAACCGGTGCAGACACATACCCGCATGTATGATTACAAGGTCAGTCACCATCGAAGACATCGATGATCTGTACCTGATGTGGAATGACCACATCAACGCTTCCGCCCTCTATCGCCGTGCCCTCCGCGAGGAGATGGACGTCCGCGGCGTCGACCCTGATGAACTCCGTGACCTCCTCGAACGGGCCCGTGAGCAGGGCTACACACTTGAAGAGATCGCTGAAAACACCAACCGCTTCGCTGATCTCCAGTCGCTCGTGGACGACCAGCAAAGCCAGCCAACGGCTGGAGACGCCACGGATGATTAACCCGCTATGTCACAGGACCAGACTTCCTCCGACCTTGAGCGTAGCACTAAAAACAAGTCACTGCTGACCGGGACAATCCCTCGGCAGGCAGCGCTCACCGTCGTCCTCCTGAGCCTGTTCGCTGTCCAGCCGGTCGCCGCCCAGAGTAACGCCGTCTGTAGCGCAGACAACCTCCCGAGCATGATTGAGGGGTTCTTCCAGCTGACCACCGCGCTGGGGATCGTCGGCCTCGCCATCGTTTGGCAGGCAGACTCCCTCATCGAGATGTTCACCCTCAATCCCGAGCAGAAGAAGGGCCTCAAGCGCCACAAGCGCTCTGCGATGAAGTCCGCGGTCGTCCTCGTCGTGCTCGGTCCGCTGTATACCGTTGCCGGGTCGATGATGGGCCTCCCGCTGGCGCAGTGCGTCGACCTCGTCCCCTGGTAACCACCCCGCAGTCCCCGTTGCGAGCCCTATGAACCATCGAGAGCTCTCCGTGCTCATGGCCGGTTTGCTCGCGACGAGCCTAGTCACGGGTATCGTCGCCGCTGACCCACCGCGACCGGGTACGGAGGGGAACGGGCTCACGGAGAACGAGTCGGCAACGCTGTGGTCTCGTGATTCGGACAACTACATGAGCCAGGAGGAGTACCGCCAGCGCTACGGTGAGAACCGCTCCGCCGTCCATCAGGTCGCCAACGGGACGGACGTTACATTCAAACGGCCGCCCGCGACCGCGGCGACGTGGACGCGAAACGACTTCGAGGACCTTGACGCCGGCGGCCCAGATACGTCCGTCCACCCCCCGCACGCAGACCTCGAGGACGGCGTCTTCATCGAAGATGCTCACGCGACGATCTTCGCGGTCCAGCCCTCTACTCGTGGACACCTCGAGTCCGGTGAAACCCCACTGTACATCGCGCCGAACGGGACGATGCGGGGCTTCGTCGATTATCGTGTGCGCGTCCCCAACGGGAGTTCCTCCGGCAACACGACTATCTCGTGGTCGCTCACGGAGCACGAAATTGAGGAAGTCCGGTTGAAGAAGGACGGTGAGACCATCGCGACCCAGGATGGGTCCCACACGCCTGCTCTCGACTACCAGATCGAGGACGACTGGAGTGCGAATCTCACGCTGGAAGCGGAGATTAGCGTCCGGCTGAAGAAGACTGTCAGAACCGACCTGGGTGACCGCACGGACGTCGACGTCACCTATCGGACGGAATCCCAGAACGTTTCGGACTCGATCGCCGTCGAGATCTACGACCTCTCGGCGTACCCCTACTACGCCGAGTATCCGAACGGCGACGCCGGCGTGGCCATCTTCCAGTCCCGCCCGTGGCAGGGGTACACCCTGACCGAAGACGGTGATGCACGGGTGCGCGGTGTCTGGCGGTTCTACACCGCTCGGAACACAAACTGGGACACGCTCGTTCGGTCGAACCGGACGGATAGCGCCACCGTCGAGTCGGACGCGATTCCAGTCTATGTCCACGCGTACCCTTCGCGAATCGGCCCGAGGGCTGAACCAGTTCGCGATGGACCAGAGATTATCGACACCTGGGGCACTGACCGACCGTCTCCAGACGGCACTCTCGGTGAGAACATCAACATCGACATTGTCAACCAGTCGTACACGACGACATACGGTGTTGCGGTTCGCGCCGAGAGCGTCGACCGCGACGCGCTCCAAGTAGCGGGTATCGTGCGGGGTGTGAATGCCTCAATTGTAGCGCCCGACACTGGCTCCGAGCGACATCTCCGGCGCAGTAATCTGACTGTTGAAGTTCTCCAGCAGAACGAAAGCCAGGCCACACTCCGCATCGAACTCCGTGACAACGAGACGGGCGCACCAATCGTTCTCAGCGATCCTGACCGGCGATATCCAATTGGTGGAAGCACTCGCAACGGGTACATTACCGTCGCAGAGCAGCGTGTCGAGACCAACGCCTCCGGGGTGGCGATCGTGACGATCGCTGAGCCGGGTATCTACACGGCTCGGTACCATCCGGGCTCGTGGCTCGGGCACAACCCCGCATATGTGAGTGATACGGCTACTGCTCGCTGGCACCCGCTCGGAACCATCGACGGGTGGTTCGCGTTCATTTTCGAGGTCGGCTGGCAGCTCATGCCGTTTCTTGTGATGTTCTACGCAGGCAAGCGGCTCCTCCGAATGCTCGGTCCAGAAGATATCTTCCAACGGAACCCATAGTCCATGACTAGCAACCACCCACACATCAGTCGGCGAACCGCCCTCCGAACAATCGCCAGCGCTGCGCTCGCAGGCGTCGCTGGCTGTCTAAACGACAATGGCGGGTCTGGAACACCCAGTGACGGAACGACCTCTCCAGATGGCAAAGGCCCACTCACGCGCGTCGCTGTCGAGGGAACTACACTGGTCGTCGAACTCTCCGAAGAGGCAGACGTCGACCAGGTCAACTTCATCCAACCGAACGGCGAGCTATTCGGGAAACGTGACGTAGCCGCAGGTGCTCAACAGGTCTCATTCGAGATCGGTACCGCGTATGCGCCCGGTGAGTACCGCGTACTCGTGTTGAAGGGTGAGGAGACAGTAGTCGAGACCACGACTGAACTCCGTCCCGAGATCCAGATACAGGACGTTGGACTCTATCGGAATAATCCAGATAAGCCGTGGGATGAAGTCTATGGTGAGTCCGAGACAGACCGGATCAAGAATGGTGAGGCATTCGTCACGGTAGAGAATACAGGGAGTGGTCCGGAAGCGATAACGGAACTAATCTTCTCCGGGGACGTTCCCAATCCAATTGAGAACCCCAGAGGCAGTGGAATGCACGAAACCGACCGGGTAGTAGTCTCCCCTGGCGAGACGGCCGACCTGTTCAGTAATTCGTTCCCGTTCGGTTCAGAGAGTGAGGACGGGATGGGGTGTTCCCCAGACGGTAGCAATGGCCAGTTCACGGTTATCGTCGAGACCCGAGTCAGTGGCAATCGAGTCACGAGTGCCTACAATGTTCAGTACTCCGGGTCTGACGAGATGACTGACTGTGAGGTCACGATCACGGAGGCCTGACAATGGTTGATCTCATTGACGTCGTCCTCGAGGGTATCAAGGGCGTCGTTGATTGGTTCATCGGGCTGTTTATGAACGGTCTCAGATCGGGGTATGAGACTCTGACTGAGGGAATGTTCGGAACCCCCACCCCAGAGACGAATGGAGCCTTTGTCTTTGGTGAACCAACCAACGCACCCTGGCCAGCGATCCACGATGCTCTCATCGGCGGCGAAATTATGCTAGTTGCCCTTTTGCTCCTCGTGATGAGCGTCCAGGGGCGTCACACGGTTCGAATTTTCAATATCGGAAGTGCCTACGAAGCCCGAAAAACCAAGAAGACAGCCTGGGTCGGAGCCTTTCTGATTATTACATGGTACTGGATTGGGACTCTCGCACTCTACCTCGTCGACGGATTCACTATCGCCCTAATGCCGGAGCTTTCCTCCGTAGCCTCGGCAATGCTTCAGTTCTTGGGAGCAGCAATCACAAACCCCGGACTGGGGCTATTGTTCGCCGTGATTGGTGGAATCTCCATGTGGGCTCTGGAGGCGCTGTTCTACATCCGGATGATCCTGCTCTATGTCTACCTATACGGAATGCCGATTGCATTTGCACTGGCCTACGGAAACATTCCAGTCGTATCCGATATCGCGATGGGGTTCTGCAAACGGTTTGTCCCGTTGGCCGTCCTCCCGCTCCCCGCTGCGATGGTCCTCAAGGGATACGACTTGATCTACGGTGGGGGGACGCTCACGCCAGGAACAGCGTTCCTCAAATATCTCGTCGCTGCGTCCCTCCCACTGGTCGCACTCTTCATCACGTGGAAGACGTTCAAATACGCGACTCCGTTGACGGCCAAAGTCGTCGGAGGTGCGACGAAAGGCGCAGCCCTCGTTGGCGGTGTCGCCGCCGGGGCCTACGTCGGTGGCGCCGGCGTCGCGACGACCGCCGCTCGGTGGGGGCCGAAAGCCGCCGCTGGCCACGCCGTTGCCCAAAAAGCAGCTGCCCGCGGTGGGCACGGAGAAGATGGTAGCGGCACGCCATCGTACCGTCGAACGGAGAATGACCCAGGTGGAGCGACAGCGGAATCGGCGAGTGACGATCGCGGGATGGACTTTGATCGAGGGATCCACTAACAATGTCGATAGACAAAGACGCAGCCGCACGGCGCATTATGAACCAGTTCGGTGAGGAGAGTCGTATCCCCTACCTCAACATCGAAGAAGGCGACGTCGGCGTCCTGATCGCCTTCCCGATCGTCGGCCTGTTCATCGCTGGCCTCACCGGCATCGAATCACTCGCCCTCCCGTTCGTCGCAGGTGGGTTCGGGTTCGGCGTCGCGATCGTCTACGTCTCGCCCGACCACCTCAACGCGTGGGCGTGGACGAAAGACGTCTATCGCTACGTCAAGCGCCCCCAGATCACGTTCAGCGCCCCGGAGGAAGCCGACAGTAGTACCAATGAGACAGAGCGCAACGAGGGCGGGTTCGCGAACTACACGCCATTCAAGCCCGACGAGCGGACGCAGGACCTCACGAATATCGAGCGGGCGTGGCCGGGCGCTGGCGCGATCCAGCGCGCGGACGGCACGATGGAGGCGTTCATCGAGATCGACCCCGGCAACATGGACTTCGCGATGTCCGACGACTGGGCACAGCTCCAGGACGCCGGCGAAGAGTTCGCCAATAAGGAACTGGATTCGAAACTCAAACTTCACGCCACGACCCGCTCGTTCCCGGTCGAACAGATCACCGAGAACATCGAAGACCGCCTGAACGACGAGGACGTCAAAGAGAACCCCATCTTCCGGGAACTCCTCGAGGAGTACCGAGAGACGCGGCCGAAGGAGATGCGCGAACGCGGTATCCAGCAGGTGCGGTACTACATCGGCGTCGAGGTCACCCCACTAGAGGTCTACGACCGCTTCCGGGACGAGGGCACACCGGCCGAGAAGCTCACCCAGTTCCCCGTCATCGGGTTCCTGTTCAACCCGTTTGTGACCCGCCGCGAGGACCTCACCGACGTCGAGCGCCGCGCACAGATGTTCGAGAAGCTCGACAGCCGGGTCAACGATGTGCGGTCAGAATTCATCCAGCAGGCGTCGGGCTGGTCCGCACGTCGGCTCAGCACGGTCGAACTCTTCGTGTTGAATATGGACTTCTGGAACGGCCGCGAACACGAGTACGACGACGCAGAGAGCGTCGTTCGCGAACAACCCATCATCGGCCATTCGCGCCGGGAGGATGACCACGATGCGTAACCTCGTCCTCCAGACGGGCAGCGGAGCCGTCGGCCAGCTCACAGAGTGGCTCACGAATCCAACCTCAGCTGAAGGTGCGTCCCTTTACATCCTGCTTGCGGTACTGGTCGGGATCAGCGGGAAATTCCTCTGGGACTGGTACACCGAAGACGACGAGGAAGAGGTCGAGTTCTCGGACCTCCTCGACGAGGAGACCATCGAACAAGGAGAAGCCGAACGCCAGCTTCTCGACGACATCGCCGAGTCACATAAGACGGTGACGGCGCCGGCGGCGATCGAGTGGGAGACGCGCGCAGCACGGGTCGGCGAGCAGTGGACGACGACGCTGTACATCGCTGATTACCCGGACTACCCCAACGACGGCTACCTCTCCGAGCTCTTCGAGATGACCGACGTGCAGTTCGACCTGACGGCCCACATCACGCCGAAGAATCAGGAGCGGGCCCGGAACGAACTGCAGGATATCGCTGACGACCTTCAGGTGGATGCTGACCTCGAACAGAGCGTCCGGAGTGCCTACCTGCAGGAACGCGCCAACGAGGCCGCAGCGACGTACAAGGCCGTCGAAAACGGCGCGAACGTCTTCGACCAGGGGATGTTCATCACCGTCCGGGCTGACGAGAAAGACGACCTCCGCGACGCCGTCCAGAAGGTCAAGAGCGCGCTCCGTGACGACCCGGCGAACCTCACGCCGAAGACGGCGATCTGTCGCCAGGATCTCGCCCTCCAATCCGCCGCACCCATCGGCGACAACGAGTTCGGGCGGACGTCGATTGCGCTCGGCGGCGCCGTCGGCGCGTTACTCTCCTCGCCGCACAACGCGACGATTCTCGAGGAAGGCGGGGTGGAGTTCGGGATTCACAAGGACAACCAGAGCCCGGTCGTCATCGACCCGTTCGCGCGGGACAACGGCTACGCGATGTTCACCGTCGGGGACACCGGTTCGGGGAAGTCGTTCAGTTCGAAGCAGAATTTCATCCGCTCCATCGAGCAGAGCAAGGACCGTATCGGCATCATCCTCGAGCCACTGAACAACTGGGCCGGCGTCGCCGAGGCCCTCGACGCCAAGCGGATCACGGTCGGCGGGACGCTCGGGTTGAACCCCTTGGAAATCCGGGAGACACCCGAGCACGTCCAGCGGGCGATGGGCGAAGACGCCAGCCCGTTCAACGAGAAGCTCGACGACGCGATGAGCTTCCTGACGAACTTCTTCGCGCTCCGCGGGATCTCACTTGGCGACCGACGGACGACGCTGGAACTCGGCCTCAAGCGGGCGTACAAACGCAACGGGATCACCGACGACATCTCGACGCACGACAATCCGAGCCCGACGATCCAGGATATGATGGACGTCTTCGAGGAGATGGTCGACGAGCCCGAGGAGTTCGTCGTCCGGTCAGACGAGGAGGCGGGGAAGATCAAAGAGGACGCGACGTGGCTCCTTGACCAGCTCCGACCCTTCGAGGACGACGGTCGGCACGGCAACCTCGGCCAGGAGTCCGACTTCGATATCCGCGACGAGAAGGTGATTTACCTCGACCTCGCCCAGCAGGAGGGCAGCGTCGACAGCAGCACGGCGCTGACGATGCAGCTACTCATCTCGCTGGTGTACGAGCGGGCGAAAGTCTCGGAGAAGGAGGTCGTGTTCTACATCGACGAGGCCCGCTACATCATGCAGGACGCCGCGAGCTTGGCGTTCCTTGAGACGGTGTTCCGCCACCACCGCCACCACGATCTCTCGATCCGGCTGGTCACGCAGACCGTCGACGAGTTCTTCGAGCACGCCGAGTCCGAGGCCATCCTCGACCAGTGTGCGGTCAAGCAATTCCACCGTCTCGATGGGATGGACGAGGAATGGGCCGACGAGTTCGGCCTGAACTACGCACAGATGCGGTTCGTCCAGGACGCCGTGCCTGGCAACGAGGACGCCGGCTTCTCCGAGGCGTTGGTAGGCGTCGACGGCGAGTGGCGCGGCATCCAGGTCAAAGCGATGCCCAAGGAGAAGCAGGTCATCGACTTCGACCCGACTTCTCAAGTTCGGTCCTCATTGCCCGGCGCCGGCGACGACGCCGTCGATACCGAGATGAAGGAGTTCCAGGACGAGCTCGAACATCGAGCAACGAACGGAACGAACGAAACGAGCGAACTGAACGAGGAATCAGACGCCGTCGAAGCTGAGCCAGACGGCGGGTCAACGGAGGACACCAACGATGGCTGAGTACCTGCGCGTCACGCCGACATCCGAGCGGCTTGACCCAGAGAGTATCCCCCGAGTCCTCGACAGCCTCCACAAGCTGACCACGCCCGGCTCGTCGGGTCTCGGGGCGAAGCTGAACCCGCTCCACAGTGAGACACCACCCCGGTTCGAGTTCCTCGCGATCAGTGATGGCCCGGACGACCCGGTGGAGTTCTTCTACGGGGCCGACGCCCACCTCGATACGGTTGAGAAACGCCTCCGCTCCATCTATCCAGCCACGTTCGACATCGAGCGCGTCGACGTCGACGTCGCTGGCCGGCTCATTCAGCCAGTCGAGTTCACACCGCAGGAATTCGTCGACCACTACGAGGCCGGGCGGCTGCAGTACGAGTTTGACCCGGCAGAACAGTACGATATCGTCGGCGAGGAATCAGGGGACTCCGAGGCATCCGAAGCAGACCCCGTTGTCGACGGCGGTACGGCATCCACGAGCGTCCCCGATCATCACGTGACTGTCGGGGACTCAGCGCTCGAACTAGCGCCGCCCGATGCACTTCCAGACGACGAGGAAGAGCGACGGGCCATCGAGAAGCCGACGATGACACCGGTGGGAACGATTCTGGCCCGCCTGGCCCAAGACGCTGTCTCGCCGCTCGGGGTTCGGTGGTGTGGCTCCGCGTCGCGGAAGCAGGACTGGATGACCTCGCTGACACCGTTCACGGCGGAGGAAACGAACGGCGATCTCTCGTCCGTCGATGAACCCGGCGCGGCGCTGGCGTCGCTGATCGACCATCTGATGGAGGCGACAGCGCCGACCGCGTTCCAAGTGGTCTTCCAACGGCGTGCCAGCTGGCAGTCCGACGCGGAGGTGCGGAAAGAGGACCTCGTCGACGGCCGCGACACGTTCTTCCAAGAAGTCGTCGGGTCGCTGCTCGAGGTCGAGGAGCAGCGGAGCGACCAGGGCGACCGGCAGCTCAGCGAGGCCGTCGAGAAGCGGATCGAGTACATCGACGCGAAGAACGCCAAACGGTCGTTCACGGTCAACATCCGGGCCGTCGGCGTCCCCACCGACGACACCCACGACGACCTCGATGGTCGGATGGACTCGCTCCTCCCGGTGTTCGACCCGCTTGATGGGCCGTTCTACGAGGTCGAGGGGCAACGCCTCCGGGACAGCGGCTTCCGTGAGAAAACGAAGGAGAAGAAGGCGCGGGCCGCTCTCCAGCGCCTCCTCAATCGCGAGTTGACGACGGGCCGGGGGAAGACCCGACCCGAATTGGTCCTCTGTGGGACGGAGCTCGCGAACTTCGTCCTCGTCCCTTCCTCCGAACAGTTGACCGTCGAAGGAACGCGGGGAACCAGAGCCGAACAGCAGAGTCGGAACCCGCTGCCGTGGCCGAACCCGGATCTGATCCAGCAGTTCCAGGACGGGATGGCCATCGGCTACGCGCTCGACGAGAACGGTGAGCCACGACCGGACCCCATCCGGATCCCGCCGGACCTATTGCCGACGCATTACGGCCGGTTCGCGTCGACGGGCGGCGGGAAGTCGAAGGCCATCATCAACGATGCGCTCTCCCTGCGCGAGTCGACCGGTGGCCCTGTCGTCCTCGTCGATCCGAAGGGTGACGGGATGTGCGAGAACTACCTGCGCTGCCACTACGAGCGGTTCGGTGGCCTCGACGATGTCTACCACTTCCGCGTCCCCGAGACGATTCCCGCGTTCTCGTTCTTCGACATCCGCCCCGCACTCGAGGCCGGTCGCAACCGAGAGGACGCGATTCAGGACAAGGTCGACCACTTCCACGACATCCTCCGGATGATTATGGGCCGCGAGCAGTACGGGCAGGCGTTCGTCGCGAACGAGATTCTGAGCTACCTGATCAAGGCGCTGTTCGACGAGGAGTACGGGAGCGACGTGTTCGGGCTGGACGACCTTTTCGCCGCTGCCCTCCGGATGCAGCGCGACCAGACGATTCCTCCGGTCTCAGCGGACAACCAGAACATCGAGGAATCGCTGACGCGCCACTTCGCGAAGGACAACCACCAGTTCCAGGTGTCGATGGACGCCGTCGGGAACCGCCTCGACAAGCTCAAAGAGGACGCGCATCTCCGGCGGATCTTCAGCCACGTCCCCGAGCAGAATGACGCCGGCGAGTACGTCGACAACCGGTTCGACTTCCGCGAGTTCCTCGATGAAGACGCCACCATCATCTTCGACCTCGGCGACCTGCGGCCGGAGGCCCAGCGAGCGATCACCCTACTACTGTTGAGCAATCTCTGGGACGCCGTCCAGGTGCGCCGGCGCGACGGACAGACCGACTACGAGAAGCTCACGAACCTCATCATCGAGGAGGCGGCACCGGTCGCGTCGACGAAGCTCGTCTCCGAACAGCTCCTGCCGCAGGGCCGGTCGTTCGGCCTGAGTATGGGACTCGTGATGCAGTTCCCCGAACAGGTGCGGAATCGGAACGAGCGGGCCTATGACGAGGTGCTGAACAACATCAAGACGAAGCTTATCGGGAACATCTCTATCGAGCGCGACCTCGCGGAGTCGCTGGCCCACGAGGACCTCAGCCCGACCGAACTCCGCAACCGAATCAACACGCTCCCAAGTGGCGAGTGGATTGTACAGCTCCCCAGTCCGTCGTTCGGCGAGACTGGGCCGCCGCCGTTTTCGCTGAAGCCGCTCCCGATTGCGCCGGGGCATCCAGAAAGCGACCAGCCGCTCACAGAGCCCCAGGAAGACCATTTCGAGTCCGTGTCCCGACCACGGATGGTCGAGCGGACACAGGCCCAGCACGGGCTAACAGAGCCGACTGAGTCGACCACTTCCCCAGAGGAGACTGGCTGGGGGAGTTCGGGGGGTGAGACGACGGGCTCGGCTGCCGACGGCGATGCAGCGACCGACCCGACGCAATCCGCGTTCATCAGCGAATCGACGACCGAAGATGCGTCGACGTCGACCACGCCGACCGAGACGGACAGCGACCCAGATACAGACGAGTCAGAGATGAGCTCCCTGTTCGGGCAGGCCACCGAAACGGACGAGGACCCAGCTGGTGACCAAGCAGCGCAGCCGGAGAACGGGGCAACGCCCGTCCAGGAAAGCAGCGTACCTGTCCCCGATGACGAACTCCGACAACGCGGGCTCAGTCGAGACGACGTTCGGTTCCTGAATCGGGTCCTCGACGTGATGAATCGAGAGGACGACGAGTACACGCTACTGGACAGGATGAGCCAGCTCCGGGACGAATACGACGACCTCCATATAGAGCGGCTCACAGAGCAGGATCTCCTGGAAGCGGACTCCGCTGCCGGGCGCAAGTACTACACCGTCCTCCCGGACGGTCGAGACCTCCTCGGGAAAGAATTGAAGGCGGGGCCAGGAGCGGGGGATCTCGGCGAGAAAACGCCACACAAGGTTGGCGTCCGGCTCCTCGAACTGTGGTTCCAGCAGCGGGACGACGTCGGTCGCGTGGACCCGTACTACGAAACCGACGACGGCACCGTCCTGGACGTGGCCGGCTTCGACGAGGACGGCGATCTCGTCTGGGCCGGCGAAGCAGAGCTCGCGAGTAACAACCGGCACGCCCCGGTCGAGGATTACGACAAACTCAGCGCGGTGGACGCCGACGCGATCTGGGCCTTCAACAATCGCGAGACGGCGCTCGACGTACTGGATAGCCTTGCCGACGCGGACCGAATCGACGAGCGGGTCAGCGGGCGGGCGGCACGGTCGTTTGCGACCATCAGAGACGCCGTCGACGAACTCGATGCTCCGGGCCTGACCACCGTTCGGGGATTCAAAAACCTCGATCAAGAACTCAACCAATGACGTGGCGCCAGGCAACCCGCGAGGAGATCTACGCCTACTACGCCGAAGAGTTCCCCCACTATCTGGATGACCTGCCGAAATTCATCACGGCAACTGGCCCAAAACAGTACGCCGTCGCCTTCCGCGAGTCCCACCCGGTGCGCAAAGACGAGGTGCCGACCAAGGACTTCATCCGGCGGGATACGTGGCAAACAGATCCGTCGGGGGACCGAACGACGCCCGAGTTCGACGACTTCGAGGATGTCGTCGAATTCATTCGGCATCCAGCGCGCAACGACCCGCTGGGGCGGAGCGAGTTCGCGCTTGCTGATCCGGAGGTGCTGGAGAAACCGGACCCACGGCCCGACGCCGTCTACTACGCCCTGGATCACTGGGAACGTCCCTGGGTCCTCCTCGTCGACATCGATGCCAAAGAGATTGCCCGAGACCGAGCGGACGAGATGGTGTCGGCGGACGGCGACGATCGGGACGACGATGCGCTCCTCGACGCTGCGGGTATCCTCGACGCCGCTCCCGAGGGGTATCCGTACGCCTTCGAAGACGTCGACCGCGCCATCGAGTACGGGTTCGAGGTGCGCGATATCTTCGAGGACGATTTCGACGCCGAGGAAACGATGGTCGTCTACAGCGGGCAGGGTGTCCACGTCTACCTCCTCGACTCTGACCCGGCGCACCGATACGACGAGCAGAGTCGCGAGGTGTTGAACGACCTCCTTCTGGAGACGTACGACATCCCGATCGACCCCGTCGTGACGGCCGACCGCCGGCGTGTCGCCCGCCTGCCCTACTCGCTGCACGCCGACGTCTGTAGCATTGTCCAACCAATCGAGAGCCCGGCGTTCGACGTTCGGTCGGCGACTCCCGAGGTGATCGACAAATGAGTCCGAGTACGCCCACCGACGACGAGGACATGGCGTATCGAGTTGCGGCCCTCCCGCTGGAGTACGGTGAGACCCGCATCAACCAGCTGTTTACACGTGGGTACAATCGATACGTCGTCGACGGCGAGGACCAGCCCGAGGACCTCGTGAACGACGTCGAGCGGTTCGGGACGGCGGCGTTCAAAGAGCAGGTTCGTGCCGACGCCGCCAACGAGCCGTTCGTCGACGAACCGGGGACGCTCGCTGTGCTCGCGACGCTGAGTGCGATCTGTGTGAAAGAGCACCCGAAGTTCGAGCACGCGTCGCCCCGGAACATCCAGGTACTCTACGACATCCGGGAGCTGTACGTCAACAATCTCGCCTCCCTCATCCGCGCCCACGGCGATGGGTCACTCCAGCAGGACATCGCCGAGGTACTGTACAGCAAGGAGCCCGGTGAGGATGGCCCACATCCGGGTCGGGTCTGTACGGGCATCACGGAGATGCCGGAGTTCGGGGATGGCCTGTACCTCGAAATCCCGATAGCAGCGGCGTCACGCAAATGCCTCGTTCGGGAGGGCGAGTCATCGACTGGGAGAGACGATGGCGGAGCGATACTGACGCAAGTGAAGGACAACAACCTGTACGTCCCGGTCGGTGATTTCGACAGCAAGTATCGGGACTACGCTGAGCGGGCGTTCAAGAAGCTCCTGCGGGTGCAAGAAGACGGGCTCTCCGACGACCAGCTGACGTGGCTGACCACGAACGAGTCGGCGATCACGGAGCGGATCGATCGCTTCCTCGAGACCGGCCATCACGAGCGTATCTGGCGGAACTGGGACCGTGGGGAACGGACGATTCGCGTCCTCCGGCGGGCCCTGAGTGATGCCCCCGACGACGGGGCGCAAACGGGCGAGTTCCACACGGCGAAAGAGCTCTATCGAGCGGTTGAGGTGTATGAGGCTGAGGACGAGTGGGAATCCTCTGTTACAGACTGGATCTCGAGTCCGAGCAGTCTCGCGAAGACGCTGGCCGACCACGAGTCCCACTCGGCAGTCGCGATCGACCGCGACGGGCGCGTCAATACGTACCGAATCGGGCGAGCCGGAACCGGCGCCGAACAGATCGAAGTGCGCGAGATCGAGGACCTCTTCGAACTCCCGTGTATGGCGAATATGGAGGAGCGACTGCACGAGAAGAAGCCGGTGCGGAAGGACCTCTACAACTTCGCGCGGATGGTGATGTGGCTGCCGCAGTACCAGGACAGCAGCCTCGACGAGATCGTCGCTGACCTCAAAGACGTCTTCTCCCGGTGGCCGTGGTACGACGAGCAGGAGACCGAGTACCAGGTCCGCTACGAGTTCTCGAACACGATCGACGGGGACACGCCGTTGCCGATGAACTGCGATAATGACGATCTGCAGCGCTACTGTATCGGCCAGGACCAGTGTCCCTACTCTATCTGGGGCAGCCTTCCGTTCCCGGATGAGATGTACGAGAAGGTTGACGAGGAGGAATCAGCGCCTACTGAGCAATTCTGAACTGCTGATTTCATTCTTAGTTTGAATACTATCGAATAGTACCCTTTCTCGTGAAACGGCTGATAGACCCGTACACAATTACTGCTGGAAACTCCAGCGTTTGTGATGCATATTCTCACTCAACGCCAGATACAGCTAGAGGTATGGTATAACCGCTATAAAAGTCGATTCCAGGTCGGAGATAAGAAACGGCTATTCTCCCCTTCCTATTAGTATCAGTTGTGCTAAACGGGTGGCATCTGGTGACTTGGAGGGATGAGATCATTCATCACGAGGGCCGGAAGGAAACTCAAGGACCTTTTCGGAGGTGATCAGGAGGTGGAGACAGATTCGTCACCCTTGGCAGTCAGTTATGTCCCACGGGAGGGCGTCCAAGAAAAGATAGTTCAGCGCCTAGACGGAGAGAAAAATCTGTTTCATATTGCGGGCGAGCCAGGTGTTGGGAAGACCTTTCTCCTTGACTGGGTGGAGGACGAGTTCGGTGACGAATACTCGGCCGAACGGGTTGAGTTAGGCTCTCACCACAGTATCCAGACGGTGGCACAGAAAATCTACCGGACGATCCTTGGTGATATCCCAGAATCGGTGAAGGAAGGCGACCGAGAGATAACCGGTATCTCGGGAAGCGCTAGCGCTGGCGGATTCGGAGGCGGGGGCGGGGTCTCATGGACACGAAACCCCCCTGAGTGGGCGGAAGATAGATTCCAATATATTGAAGCACTGGATCAGATGGCTGACTACATTCCAGACGGTCATAAGCGACTCATCTGTCTTGATGACATCCACAACGTTGACGATGACGAGAAGAAAATAAAAGATGCTCTCAGCGAGATTGCCGAAGTGCTTGGACCGGAAGTCACCTTACTATCAGTAGGCCGTCTACAGTTCAAAGGCCAAGTTCCGGTAATCCGACTTTCTACGTTCAGTGAGGCACAGTCCGTCGAACTCTTGATGAACGAAGTACCTGAAATGGAACCAGCGACGGCACGGAAACTCCATGACCGGGTGAGTGGCCATCCATACTACTTGGGCCTCTTGGCAGATATCGAGGATCCCGCCGCCGCTATCGAGGTCCCTGAGGAAGACATCCGTGACTATATTGAAGTGGAGTATCTGGAAGCGCTGGGTGGAGATGAAGAGCGGTTCCTCCAGGCGACATCCCCGCTGACCGAGCTAGATGAATATGTTTGTAGCGCTGTATTGGCGGACGAAGACGGGTTTGACCAGGTTGGTGTCCGCCGGTTGTTACGTGATCTCAACAAGCGGGTGATCGTCCAAGACAAGAGGACCGGCCCCGACGGGACGACTCGGTACGCGATCCACGACAAGTTCAGAGAGTTCTTGCTCCGCCAGGAGTCGAATCCGGGTGAAATCCACGTAGCAGCGTTTGAGTTCTATACAGATCAGCTTCGAGGCCAGATTGCGTCTGATGAAACTGATTTCGAACAGGGGACACAGTCCACCACGCTCTGCACCCATCACCTGTCCGCTCTGATCGAGTTACAGGAGCAACAGCACAGCGTAGCTGGTTTTCTGGAAAGAGCATTAGGAGAGGATGGATTGCCGTTCTATACGGCGACTGTTCTTCTTGACGAGCTCAAAGCGTGGCCGACAGATGATGTACCGGAAACCGTCGTGTCGACGGTGCTGTCTACCTTGGAGGATCGAGAGCCGCTTGCACGGTACTTTTTCGACGAGAAAGTCGATCAATCGTGGGCCGAACAACTCTACGATCAAGAAGTCTTCGCTGATCCAGATATCCCTCACATGCAGTATCTGTCCAGCATCATCGACATTCACCCGGACTTTGTGGTCAAGGTTATTACTAATCTCGACAGCGAAGATCCGAACACGCGACGGTGGCTAATCAGCATCGCAGGCGATCTGCCGGCGGATGCAGCGGCTGAGACAGCTGCTATTATCGAGTCGTGGGTCTCAGAGTCAGAATCGTTCCACCAACTGGACTTCTATGCGATACAACTAATCCAGCATTTGGTTGAACATGACGAGATAGAGGCCGCAGTGACCGTGTTAGGCGGTGTACTTCGGGCACCACAACGCGATGCCGACCTCGACTGGCAGCAGGACGAGCAGTTCGAACAGTATGAACTCCACGAGCTGTTTCAGGAGACACGTGAGATCTTTGTTGAGGCGTGTGGCCACGAGTTCCTCAATACATTAGATGAGGCATTAAGAAGGATCTTGGATGCCGGAACAGATCCTGAAGGAGAGCCGATTTATGAATCAGTAGCTAGCCGAACCCCGATACCAGACCTTGATTACGGTGAGAACAATTCCGGTGAACGGAAGCATATCCTCTTCACGTATCTGAGCCTCGCTGCCAACCAGTGGGTTAGTGCTGATCCAAACGAAGATAGCCGGGAAGATTTGATCACATCATATCTAGAGGACCCTATTCCTGCGTTCCGGCGTATCGGCTTGTTTCTCCTCAGTCAGCGCCCTGATACATATCAAGACCTCGCTGCCGATGAGTTAGGAGAGGAGACAAACTACGACGATGATAATATCCAGTATGATTTCTATAGACTGGTAGAAACCGCGTTTTCCTCTCTCGACGACGGCCAGCAGAATCAGGTTTACAAGGTACTCCGCGAAGGGCCACAGGATAGACAGTGGATTGAGGACCGGGCGGCCCACGAAGCGCCAGATCGTGAGCAGTCTGAAGACGAAATTGTACAGGAGCGTGTGGAGCGGTGGCGGTTGAAACGCTTGTATCTCCTTGATGGGGAAGTCTCAGCTGACCAGCAGGAGTATATTGACTTCTTAGTCGAAAAATACGGGGTTCCAGAAAGGACTGCGTCCGAGCCGTATACACCATCGGTCCGTGGTGGTTTTGTGGATGAACGAGGACCGGAAGATCTCGAGACGCTTCGTACTTGGTCCGCTGAAACAGTCCTACAGATGTGTGTGGACTGGAAACCATCTGAAGACCAATCGTGGTCTTTCGATGATGATGAGCGGGTAGAGATCAGTCACTGGGGGTTCGCCAAACAGCTCTCCCAGTTGGTTAAGGAGCAGCCAGCTTCGTACGCAGAGAGAATCAGTATTCTGGAAGATGCGAAGCCACAGTACGCGGATGTCGTTCTGGACGGGCTTGCTGAGGCGCTACAGAACGATGGGCGGTTCTCCTGGCAGCCAGTCCTGTCGTTTTGCGAGACGGTGACAGATGAACCCAGTCAGTGGCCGTCTCGGTGCCGTACCTCGATTGCCCGGCTTCTCCGAGAGGGTATCCAGTCAGACCAGACTGATTTCCCCAGGAAGTACTTAGTCCGCGTTGAGGGGCTGTTGGTTCATTTGCTCACGGAGGTCGGTCTTGAGACAATTGAAAAACAGCCGCATAGTTGGAAAGGTGGCGTCGGTGACCCTGAAGAGGAAGTACGGAGAAACGGGGTCGGTGCAGTTGTCAGTTATATATGGTGGAAGGACCAGAACGATTGTTTGGGTGACGATGGGTTAGATGAGCCTCTCCGAGGAGCAATCCAAACAAGGATAATTGAAGATAGCGCTGTCCCGGTGCGGACGGCTTTGGGCAGGCATTTCCAGACGTTCTGGGCAGCAGATAAAGATCTGATTCAGTCACATTTGGACGACCTCTTTCCAAGAGGCGATGAAAACGAGGCGAAGCAGCTGTTTTCGGCAGTGTGGAACGGGTACACTAGAGGTAACCCACTCCTTCAACCAGCATTCTCGGAGCTACGGCCGTTCTACAGGCATGCATTAGATTTGCTGGCCGAAGATGAGTCTGATGAGGGATGGATCACTGCAGCGACGACAGCGTCCCATATTGGTATGGCGTATGTCGTTGAAGACGAATCACTTGACGACGATGAGAGTTTGATACGGCAATTCTATGATATGATGCATTCGGAGACAACAGCAAACGTGGCCGATGCATTCTCACAAGTTCTTGATAACGAGGACAGCCCGCTCGACGATCACTGGGACGCGATCCGTGGGCTCTGGCAGTGGCGACTTGGTCAAGTCGAAAGTGAAATAACCGATATCGAAGATGCCGCCGAGTACCATCAAGAATTCAGATATTTCCTTCAATGTCTTCAACACACTGATGCAACCAGTCTGGAGGACGAACAGGACCTTGTGGAGCGGACTGCTCCTTTCCTCGTTCATCAAGCCCCGCATGTGCGGATTCTTGAGGAATGGTTAGGCGAACAGTCAGCTACCTACCCTGCTGCAGCGATATCCGTTTACCACGCTGTTATTGAAGCGGTCCCTGATGGAGAATGGCACAATGTTGCCCGTTCAAGCAAAGACGAGATGCGAGAGACGCTGTATACAAACGCCATCCACGCAGGGGATGAACCAGGATCCCATGCGTACAAGGTCGCAAACCGATTCGCAGCAGCCGGGTACGAGATAGATAAAGAGTTTCTTGACAGCTACCTCAGTGAAGACGATTTACGCTAACATCCTTGTTTAAATCGACTACAAGAACCACCCCATCTGAATTTATTTTAGCGATTTCACAGAGCCAGACGTCTTTCAGATAACCGAGAGTTAGGCTTTAGACCAGAACCAGATACTTCTGATTCCCGTCGAGCTATTTTCAGCACCTAACACGACCGAAACCGGTGGAATAGGGGGGATTTCGAGATTCGAAGTGCCAAGCCGAAGAACCTCGAGAGATTCAGACCCGGTGAAGCAACGGTTCCAAAGTATTCAGATACGTCCGTAATCTCCTTCGTTACCCCGCCGTCGAGCAATTTTTCAAATCACAGTATTATCCTGGAACTCGTCGAGGTACTTTCTACGCGCTCAAATCGGCCCGACGGGGTTCTTCTACGATTTGAGATCGTTATTTCGCCTTTCATATCGCGGTTTCCGTCCAAAGAAAGAGGCGATATGCAGTGTGCGAAGGCCGCCGGCTCTCTCAGGCCGAGGGGCCGTCACAGGGGTAGCGGAGTCGCGGAAGTATCAGATGTAGCGCATAGGTTGACGGGGTGCGTTTCGGTGGTGTCTGTTGCCCCCGCGAGGGGGTGGCGGGGCGCATCACGTGCCCCCGATAGACGATGGCTTCGGAACGACGCAGCAAGTCACGAGCAGCGCATCAGGCAGGAACTACCCCCGACAGTCAGGCGCCGTGGGGAGACCTCGAGATGACGGTTCCGACCGACCGGGACCACGCGTCAGTCGTCGCCCTCGTGGAGTGTACTCTCGTCGAGCTCACACACGAGGCCGTGGGCGCCGTCTTCGTCGCCCACCAGGTTGGGCGGTCGACGCGGACGCGGTACGTCGCCGCCGACGACGTCGGCGAGCAGTTCCAGAAGCGGCACTTCGACAACCGGCTGGGCTGGCACGAGACCAGCGTCCCTCGACGAACTGTTCGCGACGAGCTCATCACGCAGCTCACGCGGTCAACGACCACGACGGCGGACACGCGAGAGGCGGCAGCCAGTGAGCCAAAGACGTTCACCGTGAAGCCGGTTTCAGACCTCCAGACTCCATAGCGGCTTGTATTAACCAACACGTCCGACCGATACTGGCACTGTGTTGGTTAACTCGGAGGATGGATAGACGTCCTTGCCCCCGCCGCCGCCCTGTCCCTCGAGTGAGTGTATCCTGAGGGCAGGCCGATCCGAGAAGGCACTGAAGCTACACGTCACGGCTTGTTTGTCGGCGCCGGGAGGCGTGCAGCGCGCGACAGCGTGCGCAGCGTGATTCACCATGCCTGGTCCCGATCCCCACGACGACACGAGTGCCGACTACGAACAGTTCGAGAAAGAACAGCTTGCCCAGGACCGCGACGCCGCGAGCGTCGCGACCGCGGACGTCGACGACGCGACGGCCCGGAGCCTGGTTGACGAACTCATCGACGCCGACATTGTCACACCCGTTCCCGAGGATCGCGTCCTCGTTCACGAGCCGAGTGGCACTACCTTCGACTCGACGACGCAGCTGGCCGTCTTCCACCGTGGCTGGACGGCCGGCCGCGACGCCGACGGGGAGGGCGAGTGATGCAGCAGACGCTCACGGGGTGTGCGTTCTGTGACGCGCCACCCGGGACCGAGGCTGGCGAGGCGCATACCTGGGGGCAGGACGAACGGGTCACCCACCCGATCTGTGTCGACTGTGCGATTCAGACGCGGCCGGATCCCGACGAACGCGACCACGTCGCCTGTGACGGCTGTGGGCTCGTCGTCGACGCCCTCGCGGCGCTGACGCGCTTCCGTGTCGAACTGGGTCATCTCGAAGGCCCATTGCAGCTGTGCGAGCGCTGTAGCCCGGGTGGGCTCGCGACGTACTGGACGCGTGACCTCAGCCCCCATCTCGTCTCGGACTGACGCACCGAGCAACCGTCGTCACGAGTAGAACTCGGCCACCGTGGTAGTGTCGTGGACCTACCCGCTGCTCTCAACAGCGCTGTTTGTGTGTCTGTCCCGTTGCTCCGCTATCTTCAACAGACGGGCACTCCTCGAGATACCTATGGACTGTCCCGCCTGCGGCGCACCCCTCACCATTGAGGTCGGCCCGGAGCAGCCGCTTTCGACGTCGCTTCGGGGCGCAGTCCTCGCGGCCGAGGCCGACGAGCGCCTCGAGATTACGCGGGCCTGTTGGGACTGCGGGTGGCAGGAAGTGCGTCAAGTACGGGTCGAGTCGATCGACACGACCTCCGGCGACGAGACCGCTGTTGAGCGTGCCGCACTCCTCCACGAGATCAACGATGAACTCGCGGGGATCGAAAGTGTGGACACCCTTGAAAAGGCTCTCGCTACGATCCGTCGGCACCGAGACACCGAACCGGCGATGACTGATACGGACGACACCACGGAGTGACCCGAAATGCCTGATGCTGAGCCTCACTATAACGTACGGGAGCAAACCGGGAATCCCGAGCATGCATCAGTCAACGACGTGGTCGACCTCGTGGTCGAACGGGCACAGAACCCACGAACCGATCACGACGACGCACATTTCGATTCAGCGGTCGCTGCTATCGTCGATAGATACGGAACAGAATCGGTCCGGACAGTCATCCACCGCATCCTCGTCGACGACGAGCCGTTTCGGACCGCCACGAACGGCCTCGAGATGCGCAACGTCGACGGTGTTCGGATCGGGACCGCCGCCAGCTGGTTCCTCGAGGAGCTGAACGCCCAGGACGACGGCTGAGACTAGTGGGACGGTTCCGTCAGGACCCGATGTGCAAGCTCTGTGCATACGCCGAAACGGTTATCACTCTATGTGCAGAACGTGCACATAGGATGAGCGCAAGCGACGATCCGCGACGGGTCCATTTCCAGTCGCCGGAGTATCTCGTCGACCGGCTAGATGCGATCGCGGAGCTCTTCGACAAGGATCGGACGGATCTGCTTGTCGAGGCGATTCGTGAGTACATCGAAGACACCGCCGATAGCGAGACGTTTCAGGAGTTGGTCGCGACGAAGTACTACGATGACCAGCTTGCGTTCGAGACGGTCAAGCAGCTAGTCGGCGCCGAGACTGCCCAGCGCCTCCGGCTTCTCAAAGCGGATCTCGAGGATGAACCACTCGATCTTGCTGCCCCCGACGACGTCGACGTCTACGATGGCGACGCGACGGCGGTCGAGACCGCAGCCGACGACGAGCAATGAGCGGCCGGCGACTGCGAACGGTCGTCGCCGACACCAGCGCGCTCGTCAGTCTTGCCGTTCCCCGAGCCGATGCGGCTGTCGACACTGACACCCCGGACCCGTTTCAGTATCTGCTCACGTCGTGTGACGTGTTCGTACCACCAGAAGTGGTCGCGGAACTCCGTGACATCACGCAGTATCAAGACATCCACGCTGGGGCTGCGAACAACGTCCTCGCGGCCCGTAGCCACTACACGGTTGACGACCCCTACAAGCGTGAGGATACACCGGACTCCCGACCGACGTTCGGGCTCGACGACGGCGAAACCGACGGGATCGTCCTTGCGAACGCGCTCGGGGTCGATGGGTTTCTCACCGACGAGTTCGGCGGGACGAACTTCCCACTCATCCACGCCGTACTGCAGGGCCCGCGGATCGTCCCGACGCCGCGGCTCATCGTCGACTACGCTCGGAACGGCCATCTGAGCCCCGAAGAGGCTCGGACGCTGATCACGACGATTAGCCCGCATCGGAGCTGGGAGAACAGTCCGTACGTCACACAATTGCTCCGCCGTCTCGAAGAGTAACCGGCCTCCGAGTAACGATGCCGAACACCCAGCGCCGGCGACGACATCCGAACGCCCTCGGCCGCTCGGCATCCCGCGACCACCGCTGCGCTCCTCGTCCCTGCGGTGCTTGCGGGGTCGGGGGCCAACCGAGGCGGCCTCGCCCTTTCTGAGTCCGCCAGGACGGTAGCTGGATCGCCGAGTGTGGCGGCCGGCTGGACAGGTGTGTACGTCACGGCCCGCCCCGCTCGCCGCTGCCGCCTTCCGGTGAGCAAAGCTCACCGACGTCCCGCTCACTCCGTTCGCGGGACCTCCGCGTCGCTCGCGACCGACCATTCCGGGCGTGCGGGCGCTCTCCGCACCGCCCGCACCCGTTCCGGGCTAAAATCTGTTGGAATGGAGAAGACAGAAGGCACGCCTCATTCTCATCCTCCGAGGTTGTGGTCGCGACAGCACTCAACCTTAGCTCCGGTGCGGGCTTCGATTGCTTCCTCGCTGCACAG
>Ga0209917_1000180_pt1:7500-25766 | contig 25766 bp, 8 predicted proteins | sample SalPon2_C_H2O_MG_FD_185710 | JGI IMG/M metagenome (GOLD analysis project Ga0209917, IMG submission 185710) | Salt pond water microbial communities from South San Francisco under conditions of wetland restoration - Salt Pond MetaG R2_C_H2O_MG... | ecosystem: Environmental > Aquatic >... | reverse complement strand
AAATTTTTTTTTTTTCAACGTTTACCAGATTTTTCTTAAAGAAAAATCCGAAAAAATTTATAAATTTAGAAAATAGAAAATTCTGTAAGAATTTTCTTCTCTTTCAGAATTTTCTTCCATTTAAAAAAAGAAAATTTTATTTTCTTTGTTGTTTTGTCCTGAGGAAAAAACCTTAGGTTTTTTCCGAAAAGATTTTTTTTCCGCTCAATTTTTTTTTTTTAAGTAATAAAAAAAAAGGCTATAGTTTATAAAACTTATAATTAACCTTTATTGTAAAGCTTTATAAAATATTAGATTAAAATTATTTTGAGTTATAGTTTTTTAGTTATAAATAAAGTTTATTAAGTTTATTAAAAATTCTATTTACGTGAATAGAGTTTATATCTAATTTATTAACAAATGAACTGCTTCAAGAAAAGGGAAATTTTATTAAATAAAATTTCTTATCTAAAGTATGGCAATAACAAAAAAACAAAAACTCAGTTTTTCAAACTATCGAATTTTTCAATATAGCAAAGCGGTCAGAAAGGCGGAGCCGATTGAAACGGCTTTGCTCGTTCCGGCTCTTATAAACCCTTGGGCGGGGCCGTTATTTGAAGGCTAGCCTGAAGGACGTCATCTTTTGCTTCACAATCCTTCTGACCGCTTTTTTTTTTGTTTTACCTCATGGCGGTTTTTTGAAAAAAAAAAAACCACATCCGGTTTTTGTTTGAAAAACCGGTTTAAGGTGAATAAAAATCGATATGCTTTTGAAATTTTTTAAAATATCGAAGTTTTCCATCGGCCCCGCCCTTTGGGTTATTGAAAATTTTCGAAATTTATCGAAGAAAATTCCTTAGGACAAAACAACTTTAGAAAATAGAAAATTCTTACAGAATTTTCTTCCGAAAATTTCTCGAAGAAAATAGAAAATAGAAAATTCTTACAGAATTTTCTTCCGAAAATTTCTATTTTCTTCGAGAAATCTTCGAGAATTCTCGAATAAAATTCTTACAGAATTTTATTCGAGATTTCTCGGAAGAAATTCTGTAAGAATTTTCTTCCGAAAATTTTTTCGTATTTTTCTTTAAGAAAAATCCGGTAAACGTTGAAAAAAAAAATAAAATTTATAAATTTAGAAAATAGAAAATTCTTACAGAATTTTCTTCTCTTTCAGAATTTTCTTCCATTTAAAAAAATAAAATTTTATTTTGTTTGTTGTTTTGTCCGCCAGAATTTTATTTTGTATTTTATTTTTTAAATAGCCTTAACTATCAGATAATTGTATTTTAAGGAGCAAACAATGACTTGGGAAAAAACAGTTTATTATTCTCAAAAAAGCTCAGTGATAGGAAATTATTCGTGTATGAAATTAGGCGGGTTCGATGTTGGAACAAGATTGAGACCAATGGGTTTGGGGTATTGGTCTCAAGGTATAAAACCTCGTATTGAAACACATTCAAATCCACCTGATAAAGATTTTTTAAAACATTGTTTTTTCAATCAATGTTTTGATAAAGGACGATTAAAAAATTTTGTGTTATGGTTTTTAAAAAATTATGGACAAAATAAAACCGTAAAATTAGTAGAACAATTAAAAAACATTGGCTTTGAATATGCATCTAAAGCAGGTATTTCATTAGGTATTGATGATTTAAAAATTCCATATAGAAAATCCGATTTAATTTTTGACGCAGAAAAAATTACAACAAATACAATACATCAATATGCACGAGGTGAAATAACAGGTGTAGAACGTTTTCAACGTTTAATAGATACTTGGCATAGAACAAGTGAAAGTTTAAAACAAGAAGTTATTGATTATTTTGAAGCTACTGATATTTTAAATCCAGTTTATATGATGGCTTTTTCAGGAGCTCGAGGTAATATATCTCAAGTTCGACAATTAGTGGGTATGAGAGGTCTAATGGCTGATCCACAAGGGCAAATTATTGATTTTCCTATTCGAAGTAATTTTCGTGAAGGATTAACATTAACAGAATATCTTATTTCTAGTTACGGAGCACGAAAAGGTATTGTTGATACTGCTTTGCGTACAGCAAATGCTGGCTATTTAACACGACGTTTAGTTGATGTAGCACAGCATGTAATTATATCTCATTTTGATTGTGGTACCCATCGAGGAATTTTTTTAAAAGACATGAAAGAAGGAAATAAGACTATACATTCTTTAATACAAAGGGTGGTTGGTCGTATTTTAGCCCGTGATCTTATAGATACTTCATTAATTTCAAAAGATCAGAATAAAATATTAGCAAAAAGAAACGAAGAAATTACAATGGATTTAGCTCTTTCACTTGTACAAAAATTTGATAAAATTTTTGTGCGTTCTCCACTTACTTGTGAAACAAATCAATTAATTTGCCAATTATGTTATGGTTGGAGTTTAGGTCAAGGTTCTACTTTAGTATCTATTGGTGAAGCTGTCGGTGTTGTTGCAGCCCAATCAATTGGTGAACCTGGTACCCAACTAACAATGCGAACATTTCATACAGGAGGTGTTTTTTCAGGAGATATCAGTGATCAAATTAGAGCACCTTTTTATGCTATGGTAGAATACCCTACTGCTATTCCAGGTACTTTAATACGTACACCTGAAGGTAAAATAGCATTTTTAACAAAGGGTGAAGGTTCGTTTTTTGTGAAAAAAATTGAAGAACATTCTTCTGATATGCCTGCTAAAGATAAAGACATAGACCCTAATACTGTGTCATTATCTTCAACACGTAAGTTCAAAATACCAAGTTATACTCTTTTATATATACGTAATAAACAATCTGTTAATGAAAAAGAAGTAATTGCTCAAATATCAACAATTAGTCGAAAAAGTAATGCTACCGATGTTGCTGAATTAACAATTCAATCAGAATATGAAGGTCAATTTTACTCGAAATCCTTAGGTTTTCGTGAAAAATTTGTGGGTGATGCTAAACTTATAGAATCTGGTCTAGCACAAATTCGTAACCAAAAGAATCAAAGTTTGCCAATTTCTGATATAAGTCAAAGGGGTCCAAAAGATACCTCTTTTTTAAACAATTCAACGTTTTATCTTGATAAAACGCCGGATTACGGTTTTTCTTTGAAAAACCGTAATTCTTTAAACATAAATTATATAGATAAATTATATGAATCTTGGACTTGGGGTTATGCATGGGTTTTATCTGGAAAAATTTATGAATTAAATTTACGAGGTGAAACTTGTTTTCCTAAATTAGGAGATTTAGTTAATACAAATAGTTCTATGAATCAGACACAATGGAATGTTAATTTTAATAATGGTCCAGCTAAGATGTATTATACATGGCCAGAACCACAATTTGGTAGTAAAAATTCATCATATAGATTAACTAAATTATTAAGTCCTACTTCATATCAAAATATTTTAAATAAAGATATTTCTGGCATTGGAATAGATGCTTCAAATGTTTCTATAGCACAACCTTTTTTCTTTTTTGACATTTTAAAAATACGTTTTCAAAAATACGGTTATATTTTAACTTCCCGAAAAAAATCTTCGTCTTTTGAATATAATCTTTTTGGTGCTAACTCTTTAGGTAATGATTTATTATTTAGAATGTATGAAATTTATCCTAATATAAGTCCTAACCTTGTAAAACAAAATAATTCAACGTTTTATCAAGATAAAACGTCGGATTACGGTTTTTCTTTGAAAAACCGTAATTCTAAAGCTCCTCAAAAAAAACAAACCGTCAAAGGTAATCGAACTCTTTTACATTGGTTCCCTTACCAAGCCCAAACTACTACAGGAGGTTTTATGATTTTTGAGAAACTTTTTAAGGAAGAAAATAAAAATTCTTTAAATAAAAATATTATCCATTTACAAAGAAAAGAAAAGTTATCTAATAAATTTCGCGCGGCGGAGAGAGAAAATTATAAGGAAGTTAAAACTTCGAATTTTCTATTTACTCCGAAAAATGTGGCCGAATTTTCGAAATTGCTCGGAAAAAACCAAGGGTTTTTTCCTCAGGAGAAAACAACAAAGTTGTTTTCTCCGCCTAAAATTAACTCAAAAAATATAGAAAATTTACCACGTAAATTTTCTACCTCGGCTCGTTCCGAAGCCGAATCTATAAGAAATTTTAGTTCTCAATTTAAGTTCTATAAAAAAGATTCACCCTTACCATTACTTCGTAGTGGTTGTACACAAAGTCCACAACAAACAAAACTTCAACCTCGTTTATCTTCTCAAAATTCCTCTAAAAATACAGAATCTTATATCCGTCAATCTTCTAATTTATCTTCAAAAGATAAACAGAATAACAAAAATTTACGTTTATCAAATGCTAATATGTCTTTAAAAAAACAGTCTTTTTCATCTTCTATTAAAGCTGATTTAATAAAACAAGTAAATCAAGAATTACACTATGAAAAAACACAACATGATTTACAAGGCTTTTCTATTTTTAAACTAAATAGATTTAAAGGTTTTATACGAGAACAAAGTAAATTTAAACCACTTAGTTCGGAAATTTCTAAATGTCGTAAATTTGGTATGCGTTGGAAAAATTCATATCAATTATGTGTTAACTCTACATTTGATAATCTTTATAGTTCTAACAAAGATAAAACAACTCATTTTCATTCATCTATGCTAAATACTCGTTTTAATGTTTCTTCAAAACATAAGAATACGATTAAAAATATAAATGTTAATAATAACTTGAATTTATTGTTTAATAAACGTATATTATGGGTTCCGAGTCAATTTTTTCAATTAATAAGAACGGCGAATTTCTCAAGTAAAAAATCATTATCGGATTCTTTTGCTTCGTTTAAGAATTATATTAATATACGTCCAATAGATGCTGTATTATTCTTTTCAAAACCGCCTCTTTTTTTACAAATTAATCGTCAAGGTCATTTAAAACCTTTTACTTCTTTTATTGACTTTCCATCTTTATTAACTAGTTTTAATTCATATAAGGGTTCGAATTTAGAGCATGTTGAAGAAAATTCTCCGAATTTTCTTCGAAATAACGGTTCTTTGAAGAAAAACGAATATGATTGTACATCCATAAAAAACAATAAGAATAATAATAATGTATTCAATTCTAGTACGTTTAAACACTATAAAGAATCGTCTATTAATCAGAGTTTTGGGTTGAATCAAAAATGGATTTATTGTCTAAAAGAATCAAATTTATCACTTAGTCAAAAACAGAATAGTATTTTTAATAAAATCCATAATAAAAGTAAATCTATTACCCCTTTGAAGGACCAAACAACAAAAGAAAATTTACTTAACAAAATTAACGAAGTTAATTTTGTTAGTGAATTTTCTAAGTTGTTTTGTTCTCAAGAAAAAACCAAACAAAAATTTTTTTACGAAAAAAATTTTTCTAAAGGTGCCCTCACGGGTTTCCGACCGGTTTTTTCTTTAAATAATCACTTCAATTCATTCTATTTTCATTTTATTACATTTTGTACTTTAGCTTTTTTTAAAGAGAAAAAACAAAAACAAACATGGTTAACTTCTCTTAAGACAGACGATTTATTTATTATCTCTTCTACAAATAAACTTTTAAAAACATCTCCGGTTTTTCAAACAAAAACCGATTTTAAAAGACTTGACACTATAAAAAATAATATCAATAAACATGAAATTTCAGATAGTATAAAACAAAACACTCTTGATTCACAAAAAGTTAATATTTCTACGTCATATAGATTCTCGAATATAATCTCAAATTCAATAAAAAATCAAATCAAAAAACTTAATTGTTTTACTTATAAAGAACAACTTTCATTGTATTTACTTTCATTAAATTTTAAACCATCATTTTACAGTATTTCCCCTCGTTTGAGAAACAAAATTAATATTTCTTTACAAAAGTCGAAACAAAACCTTTACAAAATTAACGAAGTTAATTTTGTAAATAATAAAACAAAAGAAAATTTAAGAAGAGAAGAAAATTCTAAAGAATTTTCTAATGTTAAAAGTAAAGATACTCATACTTTACAATCTAATTCAACTAATGATAAAAATTCAATGACTTTAATGACTCATCTAAATCTAAAAAAAGGTTGGGTGTATTTAACAACAAATTCTTTAAACATGGCAGCTTATCACAAAACAATTATTTATCCTGGACAAATTAATGATCTTCAATTAAATGCGTCTAGACCTCTTTATTTAGAATGTCATTCAATAACAGATGTTTTTAATTTTGAAAAACAATTCGGCCGCCCTCACGGGGTAACGAGCCGAGGGAAAAACCAAACGTTTTTTCCTGAGGACAAAACAACAAAAGAAAATTTACTTAACAAAATTAACGAAGTTAATTTTGTAAGTCAATTTTCTAAGTTGTTTTCTCCGCTTTCATTTTCAACATTCAATCATTCAGATTTATTCTCAAATTCAAGTTTTTATCAAAATAATACAACCGAAAATAACAAACATATAACTTCTTTTCTATTAGAAGCCTCTAGATTTAAAAATAAAAAATGTATTAAAAATTTTAAATCTCGCTTTATTTTACCTACTGATTTATCCGATATACAATCTCATCAGCAAAACAAACATTCTATCCAGAATTTCTTTTCGGCCGCCCTCACGGGGGAACGAGCCGAGGGAGAAAATAGTTCCACAAAATCACAAAAGATTGAAGTTTTCAATAACCCTTCTAATAATGGTGTTTTTAATTCTAATAATGGCACTGTAAATTCTAATTCGAATAATGGCACTCTAAATTCTAATTCGAATAATGGTGGTTTAAATTCTAATTCGAATAATGGTTTTTTAAGTTCTAATAATGGTACTTTTTCTTCCAAAACCTCAAAAAACGATGTATTCAATAATAAGGAAAAAAATAAAGTTTTTTTTCCTGTCGGAAAAAACCAAGCGTTTTTTCCTAAGGACAAAACAACGGAGTTGTTTAGTCCGCCTAAAGAAAATTCTTTACACTTTTCTGATTTTTATTCTGAAAAACAAAAGAAAATTTTTTTTGATAGAAAAAATTTTCTAAGCCAAAATAAAAATAGTAATTTGGATTTCATTCAACAAAAACGTCAAATGTTACTTTCTTATTTAAATCAACTTCAACTCTTAGAAGACAAATGTTTTTATCAAAATGATAAAAATAATGATAAAAATAATCATAAAAATAATGATAAAAATAATAATCTTGTATTACTTATTCAACCTATAGAAGAATATATGAAAATGAATTCTAAAGAATTAAAAACTTATGTTCATGAATCAACTTTAAAAGACGATTCGGCTTATAAAATTTGTAAACTTAGTCGAAATACCCATAAAAAGCGTTATAAAACTACTTTAATTTATCCATATTTTAGTTCTTTATTAAAAAAGAAACTTTTTCAAAGTCATCAATATAATCGACAAAAAGTTGCGTCTCAATCTATAGCTAAATTCCCAACAAGTGATATCAAAATTTATCCAATGTCTATCGATAAAAATTTTGCTATTGAAACTTCGTTGGGTAATGAGAATAATAATACTCCTTATTATAGAGGTTTAAATGTTCAAAAACGACCTATTAATTTATCACCTTTTTATATATCGTATAGTCGACCAATGGGTATGGATTCTATTTTTAAAGATCAAAATGTTTCTTTATCATATCAACCTTTATCAAATTTTGAGTCTCGTGGTTTTCCATTATTGTCATCTCAGTTTGTATCGTTTTTAAATTTTTATTTAACCCAAACAAAATTTTTAAAATTTCGTAAAAAAATTCATCCAAAAATTAGAAAGCAGACGTGGAAATTACAAAAAAGTCCGCGTTTTTCTGAAGAAAAACGCGGTGAAAGTAACGAATCCGCCTTATATAATCTGCATCAACTGGGAGACTTGTCTGTTTTTAATTCGAGTCAGCCGAGCGCTCCCGCGCGAGGCGGTACGCGTCGGCTGAGACTCGTCGAGGACGACTCGTACTTTAAACAGTCTTTATCCACTTTTAAGGCGGGTTCGGGTACTAATATGGATGGCATAACACAAACTCTTCAGGCTGATTTCATACCAAGATTAGTTGAAAGTCCATGTTTTTGTTTTCAAAATATTTATAAATTTAGAAACCCTATTTTAACTTTTGAAAACCTTCAAAGAGACTTTTTTGGAGTTTCAAAATTGTATCCAAAACATTTTAAAGCAATAGGAAGAAAAAATAAATCATTCTCAAATTCAAAATTACTATCTAAGCAATTATCACCAAGTGATAATAAAAGTTCAACTTTATTTTCATATAGTCAACGAAATGAAATGTTTTTAGGTGTAAGACCCTTAGCCAAAACAAATATTTATAGTCCTTTTAATGGTGAAGTAGTATTATTAAATGTAACTAAAGGATGTATGGTTTTAACTAGTTCTAATTTAATTAGTTATTATTTAGCACCTAAAAGCCAGTATTCTAATATATTTAATAACGCAACGGGCCCGTCTATAAATTCTAACCAATCGTCTTATAAAGAACAAAATAAAAATGACATTGTTAAAACGTCTCATTTTGATTATTTAAATAAAAATCAGCCTAGCTATCCTATTAATGATATTTTAGTTAGATTTTTAAATATGACTGATGTTAAATTAGACTTTGATTTAGCATGTAAACTTCATGGAGGTAATTTCCCTTCTCCAATGAACCCACCCATTAGTTCACAATCTAATAATTCTATTTTACCCTCAGAAGATTATGAACAGTTCAAAAATAATTATCAAAATCAAGTCGGAAAAAACCAAGCGTTTTTTCCTAAGGACAAAACAACGGAGTTGTTTAGTCCGCGAGTTATTTCAAATATTGAATCGAAACTTTTAAAAGTTTCAAATTTAACAGGTGGAAAACCTCACGATTTAAATATTAAAATCCGTTTAGGAGATTTCTGTGTTTATGGAGATCCTGTAACCAATACAACTGCTATTCAAGCTTCTGGCCAATTAATTCATTATAATAATCAAAAAATAACATTACGTCGTTCTCAACCTATTTTTATTTCACCTAAAGGTATACTTCATAAGTTCGATAATGATTTCATTGATGCTAAAACTCCAGTTATTACTTTATCTTATCAAAAATTAAAAACTGGTGACATTATCCAGGGTATTCCTAAAGTGGAACAATTTTTTGAAGCTCGCACTACAAAACGTGGACGTTTCTTTCGTGATAGTTTACCGTATTTATTAAAAAGTTTATTTAAGCGTTATTCTTCTAAATTGCCTTTAGATTTAGCCGTACGTCAAAGTTTTTATAAAATTCAACAAATTTTAGTTGATGGAGTTCATAGGGTATATAAAGCCCAAGGTGTTACCATTTCTGATAAACATCTTGAAGTTATTGTTAAGCAAATGACTTCAAAAGTTCGAATTATTGATGGAGCTCAAACAGGCTTTTTTGCAGGTGAAGTTCTTGATTTATTTTTTGTGGAAAAAATTAATACTTTTTTAATGAAAAAAATAACTTATGAACCTTTAGTTTTAGGTATTACAAAGGCTTCTTTAGAAGTTGATAGTTTCCTATCAGCTGCTAGTTTTCAACAAACTACTCGTGTTTTAAGTAAAGCAGCCCTTTTTCGTAAAAAAGATTTCCTTAAAGGTTTAAAAGAAAATGTTATATTAGGCAATTTAATTCCAGCTGGTACAGGCTTTTTAGTTTATATTGATTTATAATTATTAACATTTTATTTTTATTCTTTGGCGGACAAAACAACCAAGTTGTTTTGTCCTCAGGCGACGGCCTATACGCCTAGCCCTTAAGGGAAAAACAAAAGAAAAATTTTTTTACAACGTTTTATCTTGATAAAACGTCGGATTACGGTTTTTCTTTGAAAAACCGTAATTCAAAAAAAATAAATTTTTTTTATAAAAAAAAAATTTTTATAAATTTTAAGGAAAAAAACAAAGTTTTTTTCCGCTAAAGAAAAATTTTTTTTAAAAAAAAAATTTCCCGGACAAAACGTTGTTTTGTCCTAAGGAAAAAAACAAAGTTTTTTTCCGCTAAAGAAAAATTTTTTTTTATAAAAAAAATTTCCCGGACAAAACGTTGTTTTGTCCTAAGGAAAAAAACAAAGTTTTTTTCCGCTAAAGAAAATTTTTTTTTTATAAAAAAAATTTTCTAAAGGTTTTTTCGAATAGATTTATCGAAAAAAAAATTTTTCATTTTTTTTTTCTATTCGCTGTTCTAAAACAATCCCGCGCAAAGGGAAAAAATAAAATTTTTTTTTGTCTCTTAAAAAAATCTATTTAATTATAATTCAATAATTTAGTTTTTTTTTTTATTCGCATTTTTAATGTTTTATTTAATGTTTCATTTGTTCAGAATCCAATACAAATAATTTATTTTAATCCAACAAATAAATTATTTGTATTGGATTCTTTTTTCCTATTAGGTCATATCTGTGTATAATTTTTAATTACCTAATAATTATTTGTTGTTTTTAAACATATAAACATAACTATTTTATTTCTTAGAAAATAGCCGGAAAAAACCAAAGAAAAATTTTTTTTTCAACGTTTACCGGATTTTTCTTAAAGAAAAATTCGAAAAAAATTCCCGGATTTTTCAAACAAAACGAAAGAAAATTTATCGAAGAAAATAGAAAATTCTGTAAGAATTTTCGGAAGAAAATTTACGGGTGTAAATTTTCTTCTCTAATAGAATTTTCTTCGATAAATTTTCTAACCCGCCTTAGGAAAAAATAAAATAATTTTTTTTTATTTATTTTATATTAAAAAATAAAATTTTATAAATTTTTTTTTTTCAACGTTTGCCGGATTTTTCTTAAAGAAAAATCCGAAAAAATTTTCGGAATAAAATTCTTACAGAATTTCTTCCGAGAAATCTCGAATAAAATTCTGTAAGAATTTTATTCGAGATTTCTCGAAGATTTCTCGAAGAAAATAGAAAATAGAAAATTCTGTAAGAATTTTCTTCCGAAAATTTCTATTTTCTTCGAGAAATTTTCTTCTCTGAAAGAATTTTCGGAAGAAAATTTACACCGTAAATTTTCTATTTTCTTCGATAAACTTCGATAATTCTTTCAGAATTTTCTAAAGTTGTTTTGTCCGCCTTACCGTTTCGCGTAAATTATTTTTAGTTTTTATTAGATTTTTTTATAAAAATACTCCTTATTTTTTAATTAAGCATATATTGTAGGAGAATTGATTTAAAAGCTCATTTTTTGAAACTCTAAGCAACTTCCATATAGTCTAAAATTGTAAAAGTAATATAAAATTTTTTTTTTTTTAACCCTCCTTTTTCATTCTACACTACTACTGACCAGTATTTTGAAAAGAACTGATTACGATATTTGAATCATCTCCCCATGCGAGAAACTTGAAATTTAATTCACTAACAGTTTATTCTAAACTACAACTAGAGTATTCAAAGGTGCCTCAGGTTTTTCTCATAGATAAGAATAAAATTTAAATATATTTGCCAGAACAAGAAATTAATGTTTATGAAAATATTAATAGTGACATCAAATTTCTTAATAAAAATACATCATATCATTTCATTTATAAGTATAATAATTTTTCTAATATAACAAATAAGTTACTATAATGAATAAACCATCTCTGTGGGAAAGAGCCTAATCATGGTAGACTATCACGTTGGATTTATGGAGTGAATGTCTGAAAAGGCGTCTTCTTACTTACATAAAGGCGTCTTCTTACTTACATAAAGGCGTCTTCTTACTTACATTCTGTGTGTTCCTTTTTAAACCCTTAGATATCATATCTATCTGATGGGGTCTCGTATTTTATAGTGACATAATTAATAAGATAAATAATTTGTTTATGATTAAAATTTGAATATAAACAATGTTTTTTTTTTTTTTTTTTTCTTGCGGAAAAATAAATATTTTAGTTTTTCGCTTCATATAGGCATAAACCTTTTAGGTTTTAGCTTTTTTCAACATAACAAAAGAGGCGTTGTACCCACTTACAGATTTTTAATCTTTTTAGACAACTAGTAACTTAAGCCAAATTAGAGTTTTAAAGGTTTTCTCACTTTTTCATAATTTAATTAATAAATTATTTTAAATAAACAGAATGCTCATTTTTTTTTTTACCCGTAATCTTGTCTGCCATTCATATCTTGTTTCCCATTAATATTCAATATGAATATTCAATATGAATATTCAATATGAATATTCAATATGAATATTCAATATGAATATTCATATCTTGTTTCCCATTAATATTCAATATGAATATTCATATCTTGTTTCCCATTAATATGAATATTCATACGTTCTGAACCCAGCTCATCTTGTTTCCCATTAATATTCAATATGAATATTCATATCTTGTTTCCGATTAATATCTTATTTGCGATTAATATCAATATCTTGTCTGCGATTAATATCAATATCTTGTCTGCGATTAATATTCATATCTTGTTTGCGATTTATCGCACTTAATAGCACTAAACTACGCCCCGCCCACTAAACTAATCGCACTAAACTAATCGCACTAAACTAATCGCACTAAACTAATCGCACTAAACCGCTTTTATTTTAACAGTCGGAAACCCGTGAGGGCACCTTTAGCGGAAAAAAACTTTGTTTTTTTCCTTAAAATTTTTTTCGTAAATAAAATAAATTTTTTTTATAAAAAAAAAAATTTATAAATTTTATAAATTTTTTCGGATTTTTCTTTAAGAAAAATCCGGTAAACGTTGAAAAAAAATTTACGGAAGAAAATAGAAAATTCTTTCAGAATTTTCTTCCGAAAATTTACGGTGTAAATTTTCTTCCGAAAATTTACGGTGTAAATTTTCTTCCGAAAATTCTGTAAGAATTTTCTTCCGAAAATTTCTATTTTCTATTTTCTTCGAGAAATTTTCTATTTTCTAAAGTTGTTTTGTCCGCCTCTTAACCGCACCAAATCGCACATAATTACATTCATATCACCATTCCATCATTGCACCATTCCATCATTCCATCATTACATTAGTACATCATTACATTAGTACATTATTACATTAGTACATTATTACATTAGTACATCATTCCATCATTACATTAGTACATTAGTACATTAGTACATTATTACATTATTACATTATTACATCAGAATTAAATAATTCAATTCTCGAAGATTTTCAATATCCATAGGCGGGTCCGATGGAAAACTTCGATAATTTATTAAAGAGAAGAAAATTCACCCTGGAAGGCTAGGATAATAGGATAATAGGATAATAGGATAATAGGATAATAGGATAATAGGATAATAGGATAATAGGATAATAGGATAATAGGATAATAGGATAATAGGATAATAGGATAAACCGTTCAGGCTAGGCGGGTACGCAAGACTCGACGCTTCGCTTCGTCTGTGTGTGTTTTTGTGTTTCTAATTTTATCGCCCGTAGGTCGCCGCCCTCACGGGTCCGAGGCGAGCTCTACGAGGCGACCTCGGCGTGCTCGACGATGTCTGCGGGCGCCTCGTACTCGTTGTGTTTTTAATTCTTATGTTTTCCCTGGCACTAGGTCTCATTTTCCAAATGATCGCTCATTTAGTATTGAGACCCTCAGGCTATTTCACAACCTAGTTCGAGATGGAGTAGGTGTGGGTCCAACCTGACATAGAGCACCAAGGGGGTTAATGTTTATTCAACGTTTTGTCTTAACAAAACGTCGGATTCCGGTTTTTCTTCGAAAAACCGGAATTCTAAAAATGAATAAGAATAATATTCATATATTATGAGCCCCTGTTTAGATCAAAATCAATTGGTCTTTAGTACGTCTCAGCTCAAGCCATTACTGACTGTAGACCTAACGCCTATAAAACGGGTGATCTTCCCGCGACCTAATTAGAGAGCACTCATCTTGAGGTGAGCTTCAAACTTAGATGCTGTCAGCTTTTATCGTCTCTGTGCATAGCTACCCAGCGTTTCCCATTGGAATGAGAACTGGTACACAATTGGCACATTCTTTCAGGTCCTCTCGTACTATGAAAGACTCCTCTCAATGCTCTTACGCCAATACCGGATATGGACCAAACTGTCTCACGACGTTCTGAACCCAGCTCACGTACCACTTTAATGGGCGAACAGCCCAACCCTTGGAACGTACTACCGCTCCAGGATGTGATGAGCCGACATCGAGGTGCCAAACCTTCCCGTCGATATGAACTCTTGGGGAAGATCAGCCTGTTCAGATATGTTATCGTATAGTTGTTTATACTATACTTCTTACCTTTTAAGGTAAGCTCAGACTATGTCATCAGCTTATGGTTTCCAATTTTCAACAATACCAGGTGTTGTAAGTTGACTTGACACGCATGCTTCAAAAAGCTCAGATGTCATGTAACCCCATCTTGATTTTGCTACGCGTGGTGTAGGTAATTTTGATTTAAAACAAGGATCAATATAAGGTCCTACTATTTCAATAAAGCGATCATAAGAAGCTCCTGACGGACAAAACAACGAAGTTGTTTTGTCCTTAGGAAAAAACCCTAGGTTTTTTCCGACTGTATCGATTCGATATTGTTCAGGACTACTACTATCTTTCTTTACTAAAGCTTCAATTCCAAGGTTCTCAGAAAGAGCATCACATAAGATTTGACAGTCTTCTTTTTTAAACCCTTGTGTATTAAATGTAATACCTTTACCTTGATTTTGAGTAAAATCAGCTTTTCCACCATCTCCACAAAACCAATTTGCAACAGTTACAGGATTAATCCAAGGTTTGATCGAAGGCATTATGCCTTTAGCACCTAGATTTCTCGAGTTAATAGAATCTTTTGAATGAAAATACTGAAGGAGCTCAAAAAAATAAGGACATTTCAAAGTATCCAGCTCGATCATGTTTCTTGATTCTGCTGTTTGTCCAATTCCTTTGTCTGATGCTGTAAGTTCAAGCAAAGACTTTTTAACGTTAACCAGCCATTCCTTATGACCAGTTTTTTGTTGAGTTTTTAATCTAGTCGCTTTATTTTGAAAGTTAACATCGAAGGATGCATCTGATAAAAGAAGACCTATACATAAAGATATCTGATAATCGCTTAATGCATAGTTATTACTTAACATAAACTCGATATACTCATTTCTTTCGTTAGAGTTTCCTTTAAAAGCATCAGCGTTAACATCTAAATAACTCGATCTTTTTTCAAGAACTTCTTGTCTTTTTATAGTCATGTTTTATTTATTTTAAATTTGGGTTTAAAAATTAACTAGATTGTCTGGTTAATACTTGCTCCGTCATTTCAATTAAAACAGCTCACATCACTGTTACCTTACAATCTCCTAGTTTATAAGAACAACTTGGAAAACTTTTTTTAAGCTGTCGGGTTTTCGTGGGAATTTTTATTCCTAGTCGTTGAACGTTCTTACTTTTTGGAGTAAGCTTCGCTGCAAATTGGCTTAATAACATTAGGATATTATGTAACCTTTCTTTGCATTTTACCCGATTTTGTTGTTTCTTAGATTTCTCTAAGATGGGACTAACATTAATCCCTAGAGTAACTTTTGTCCGTTGAGCGACGGCCCTTCCACACGGCACCGTCGGATCACTAAGGCCGGCTTTCGCCCCTGCTCGACTTGTTGGTCTTACAGTCAAGCTCTCTTTTGCCTTTACACTCAATGTCTGATTTCCGTCCAGACTGAGAGAACCTTTGCACACCTCCGTTACGCTTTGGGAGGTTCCCGCCCCAGGAAAACTGCCCACCTGAAACTGTCAAGTGTCTTGTTTCAAAGATCACCATTAGAACTCTAGCTCTTCCAGAGTGGTCTCTCAATGATGGCTCCAGCCCCCCCGGAAGGGGACCTTCAACGCCTCCCACCTAGGCTGCGCAAGAAAAGCCCGAGTTCAATTCCAGGATACAGTCAAGCTTCATAGGGTCTTTCTGTCCTAGTATTGGTAGTCCGCATCTTCACGGACATGTCTATTTCACCGAGTCTCTCTCCGAGACAGCGCCCAGATCATTACACCTTTCGTGCAGGTCGAAACTTACTCGACAATGAATTTCGCTACCTTAGGCAAGGTATCCTAACGCTTTCGCGATAGGTCGGACTATATCTTCAGCTTAAACAGATTTGTTCAATGTTTAAACAGGATGACGTTTAGTCTCTGAGGATATCATCCTAAAGGTTTTACTATGATCGTGGATTTCTTGCATAAGCTTGTGCTTCTGCTAAAGATGCAAACGTTTGATTTCTTTGTCCTGTTTGCATTCTCATAGAATCCCACAGAGGAAGCATTTCATTCACTAAAATATCTAAGTCTTGACGGACAAAACAACGAAGTTGTTTTGTCCTTAGGAAAAAACCCTAGGTTTTTTCCGACTGATGATTTTCTCTAATATGTGCTAATATTTTTTCAAATCTTTGAAGACGTGTAGTTTTTACTGCCGATCCAATTGGATTAATGTACTTTTTGTAAAAGGGAACTACCTTATTTTCTAGACTATCGCGATTATCAATGATAAAGACAAGAGTGGCTTTACTACCTTTTTTATGACGAATGCGACCAGTCTGAAAAAAACAACAAGTCGGAAAAAACCTAGCGTTTTTTCCTAAGGACAAAACAACTTCGTTGTTTTGTCCGTCTAATATAAGAAGTTCTGCACTATTTGCATGCTGAGTTATGCTGAATTCAGGGTCAATATGAATCCCATGAGCAGCATTTCTCAGTTTTTTAGCACTAACATTGATTGAACCATCACCTTCTATAAGACCACCTAAGAAATATTTTTCGCGTAAACCTATTCTTCTAGGAATATTAGGAATATATCCAAATATATTTGTTAATTCACTGATATAATTTGAATAATTTCTTGTTCTAGATAGATTATCATTAGCGTTTTTTAAAGCTTCTTTAGTGGTGTTTGGTAAATCTTCACCAGTTCTTAAATAAATATTCATAAGTTTGTTTTAGTTTTTGTTTTTGAATTATAACAACCTCTATTGATTTCAATAGTTTTTCCTTAATGATGATCTTTCCTGCTGGTTTCTCACTATTCTATTTTATTCTATTTTATTAAGATAAGATAGCAAATTCCAGCATATGGTCATCTTTTTTAACGGCCCATAAGGTTGACCGTTATAGTTACGGCCGCCGTTCACCGGGGCTTCGGTCGTCAGCTTCGAGAGACGAGCTCTCTAACCAACTTCCTTAACCTTCCGGCACTGGGCAGGCGTCAGCCCCCATATATAGTCTTTCGACTTTGCGGAGACCTATGTTTTTGATAAACAGTTGCCTGGGCCTGGTCACTGCGACCTTTAATGAAATTAAAGGCGCCCCTTCTTCCGAAGTTACGGGGCCAGTTTGCCGAGTTCCTTAGAGAGAGTTCTCTCGCGCCCCTTAGTATTCTCTACTCACCTACCTGTGTCGGTTTTAGGTACAGGTAATTCTATTGTTATGGAGCTCAAGCTTTTCTTGGAAGCATGACATCACTGACGACAACAACCCCGAAGGATTGTCATCGGGATAACGCCTCAGCTCAAGTTTAGTTTTTCTTCTAACTCTCAACACCTTGACGCTTCCACTATAATCCATTAGTAGTCTCAGTTTAGCCTTCTTCGTCCCTTGTTCCCAATAGAATCAGTACAGGAATATTAACCTGTTTGCCATCGACGACGCCTTTCGGCCTAGCCTTAGGACCTGACTAACCCCCCATGGACGAACCTAGTGGAGGAACCCAACGGTTTTCGGGGCATTGGATTCTCACCAATGTTTTCGTTACTCAAGCCGACATTCTCACTTCCGTTTTGTCCATTCTGGTTTACACCATAACTTCACCCAATAACGGAACGCTCCCCTACCGATTCTTATATAAGAATCTCACAGCTTCGGCAGGTTTCTTAGTCCCGGCCATTATCGGCGCAAGAACGCTTTACCAGTGAGCTATTACGCACTCTTTCAAGGAAATTGCTGCTTCTAAGCAAACCTCCTGGTTGTTTCTGCACTCTCACATCCTTTTCCACTTAGAAACCATTTAGGGGCCTTAGCTGGTGATCTGGGCTGTTTCCCTCTTGACCGAAGATCTTATCACCTTGGGTCTCACTGGCTAACGGTAGGCAATATCATACATTCTGAGTTTGCCACGATTTGGTACCGCTCTCGCAGCCCGCATCGAAACAGTAGCTTTACCTTATGATAGCTCGTCGTTGCCGCTGCGCCTCAACGCATTTCGGGGAGATCCAGCTAGCTCCGAGTTCGATTGCAATTTCTGCGCATAATCACAACTCATCCGCCGATTTTTCAACATCGGTCGGTGCACACCTCCACTTAGTGTTACCCAAGCTTCATGTTGGTCATGATTAGATCACCCGGGTTCGGGTCCA
>Ga0209917_1000180_pt1:0-2500 | contig 25766 bp, 8 predicted proteins | sample SalPon2_C_H2O_MG_FD_185710 | JGI IMG/M metagenome (GOLD analysis project Ga0209917, IMG submission 185710) | Salt pond water microbial communities from South San Francisco under conditions of wetland restoration - Salt Pond MetaG R2_C_H2O_MG... | ecosystem: Environmental > Aquatic >... | reverse complement strand
TTTAAAAATGTTTAATTATTTATTTAAATCAATAAAACAATACCAATACAATATTTTTTATATTAAGCAGCAACCGCTTCTTTAGCTGCATACATAACTTCTAATGTAATAATTGGCGTTTTTTGATCACGTGCATATTTTTCTGTATTACGTTTTACTTTAGCACGAACAAAACCAGGAACTCGAGAAAGTTCAGCTGAAGCTTCTTTGTTCCATTGTAATTCATTTTCTGAAGAATATGAACGAGTAATAACTTCCTTATTATCATGACCATTAAAGATTTCTAATAAATGATCTTCCATTCCTAATCCAAAAGAATTATAAACTAAATCAGAAATTTGATTTGTACCTTCATAACCTAAAAAAGGTCTAAAACCTAAAGGAAAATTTTGGATATGTACAGGAGCTGAAATAACACCACATGGAATGTCTAAACGTTTGCCTACATGACGTTCCATTTGAGTACCAAAAATAGCAGCAGGTTCAATTTGTGAAATAATATCACCAATTTGACTATGATCATCTGTAATTAAGACTTGATCACAGAAACCCGAAACTTGTTCTCTAAACCAGTCAGCATCATGTTTACAATAAGTACCTGCACAAACCACATTGATACCCATTTCACGTACTAGAATTTTTGTCATACAGGCTGCATGTGTCGCATCACCAAAAACAACTGTTTTTTTTCCAGTTAGATTTTGACAATCAATTGAACGTGAGAACCAAGCAGCTTGTGAAACAAAAGTAGTTTGTTGATCAATAAAACTTTCAAGATCTTTTTTATTTAAAATTTTTAAATCTTTCATTTTATCACGGACTTCAACATCTAGTGTAGACAGATTCGTTAACGAACCCGCCTCATAAACTTTGTGACAAATAGAAGATATTTCTCGTATAAAACAAGAGGTATCTACAATACCCATAGGGGTTATGGAAGTGTAAGGCATGTTATGTTCTTTTTCTAAATAACTAGCAGTCATTAAACCCACTTCACGATAAGGTACAATATTAAACCATGCTTTTGGTAAATTTTTTAATTGTGTAACGAAACCACCCTCAGGTATAATTTCATTAATAGTAATATCTAAATCACTTAATAAACGTTTTAATTCTTTACAATCATGTTGATTATGAAAGCCTAATGTAAACATACCTATAATATTAGCAGATGGTTTTTCTGTTTTAATTGTAGTTAATGATTCATCTTTTTTAGCTTTTTCAATATAAAAACGTACAATTTGTTCTAAAGTACGATCAGCTGCTTGTAACTCATTAACACGGTAATGATTTACATCTGCTAAAAGCACATCACTACTTGATTCGTTTGAAGCACGATTAACAAAATTTTGTAAATCTTCTTGTAAAATACTTGAAGTACATGTTGGTGTCAATAAAATTAAATCAGGACTTTCTTCTTTATCTTTGCGTTGAATATTTTCAACTACTTTTTCTTGTGAACCACGTGCTAAAACATGTCGATCTACAATACTAGCTGTTACTGGAGTAAAATCACGTTCACGTTCTAACATAGAACGCATTACATTAAAATAATCATCTCCTAATGGCGCATGCATAATAGCATGCACATTTTTAAAAGAACTTGCTACACGTAAAGTACCTATATGAGCTGGTCCAGCATACATCCAATAAGCTAATTTCATTAAATTATATTTTAATTGATATTAATCATAAAATTGCTTCTTAGTCTTAAGAGTTACCGAAAAAAGAAAAACAAAAAAAGAAAAACAAAAAAAGAAATGGATAAACAAAAGAAATATAAAGGTTATAAACTTTATTTATAATATTTTGCTTAGTTCCAATTAATATAAACTATCAATTATAGTATTTATATAGAAATAATTTTCTAAATACAAAAAATCTGATTTTTTTATATACAAGATCAAACACTTTGTACTAAACAAATAAAATAAGTTTTTGTTTTTTCTGAATTAAAGAATAGAAGTCTTACTAATACCACAAAATGTAATTGGTATAAAAAAATTACCGGAAAAAACCGTTGGTTTTTCCTTAGGACAAAACGTTGTTTTGTCCGCCAATTTTTTTTTGTAATTATTAATTATAATCGAGAATAAAAAATTGTATTTTTTTCATTGTATTTTTTCCTTGGTTAAAAAAAAATTTTATTTTTTTTTTTCTTTTGAATACTTCAAACTAGTTTAATTATATAATAATATTTATAAATATTAAACTTAGAAAAGTTTATAGAGAACAAAATTCACAAAGTGAATTTAATGGAAGCAATCAAAAAGTTTAACTATCCCTCTGGTCGCTTCGGTAATAAATTCTTCTGGCCACTTATTAACTTCTGATATTCAAAACTCTGAATTTTCTATTTCTCATAGGAAATTTTATACTAATTTAGTTTAGTAACTAAAATTTCTTACCGGAAAAAACTTTAGCGGAAAAAATATTTTATTTTTTAATATAAAAAAAAATTTTTTTTTTTTTTTTTTTTTTTTTTTTTTTTTTTTTTTTT
>Ga0209917_1000179_pt1 | contig 25802 bp, 30 predicted proteins | sample SalPon2_C_H2O_MG_FD_185710 | JGI IMG/M metagenome (GOLD analysis project Ga0209917, IMG submission 185710) | Salt pond water microbial communities from South San Francisco under conditions of wetland restoration - Salt Pond MetaG R2_C_H2O_MG... | ecosystem: Environmental > Aquatic > Non-marine... | reverse complement strand
CGACCATCGACTGGCAGAACAAGGACGCCTACGGCCGGTCGCTGTCGTCGGAAAAGCGGAGCCAGATGCACCGGCTCCGCAAGTGGCAGGAACGCATCCGCACGAAGGACGCCGGCGAACGGAACCTCCAGTTCGCGCTCAGCGAGATCGACCGCATGGCGAGCGCGATCGGCGTCCCCCGCTCGGTACGGGAGGTTGCCTCGGTCATCTATCGCCGCGCGCTCAACGAAGACCTGATTCGTGGCCGTTCCATCGAGGGCGTCTCAACGGCCGTCCTCTATGCGGCCTGCCGGAAGGAAGGCATCCCGCGCAGTCTCGAAGAGATCGCCGAGGTTTCTCGTGTCGAACGCAAGGAGATCGGGCGCACGTATCGCTACATCTCTCAAGAGCTCGGCCTCGAAATGCGACCCGTCGATCCCAAGAAGTACGTTCCCCGCTTTTCTTCACAACTCGAACTCAGCGAAGAAGTACAGGCGAAGGCCAAGGAGATCATCGACACGACAGCCGAACAAGGCCTCCTTTCGGGCAAGTCGCCGACCGGCTTTGCCGCCGCCGCGATCTACGCCGCCTCCCTGCTCTGTAACGAAAAGAAGACCCAACGCGAAGTCGCCGATGTCGCCCAAGTGACCGAGGTCACGATCCGCAACCGCTACCAAGAGCAGATCGAAGCGATGGGTATCCCGACGTAGCAGTTTGATCAACTGGATTCAGAGACGCACCGACCAACCGCTATTTTGTGCAGTGAACCATCCGACCCCTGGCGGACTGAAAGGGCGAGACGCGCTCGGCGAACCCGGACGATGCAAGCACTGCAGGAGCGAACGCAGTGAGCAACGAAGCGCGCAGCGAGTCCCGGGAGTCGAGCGCGTCGAGGGCTTTCTACGCGCATACAGCTTCTGCAGATTCGCATCCAACCGCACCGACTGACCGAATATTGAAGCCGACTGCAACCACATACTCGTATAGATGCGGCTCTCGGAGTTCATCGAGATCGAGCAAAACGAGCGCGCCGAGCGTCGCCGCCTCGCGGGCGAGAAGTCCTACGAGATACTCGACCGTCTCGACGGCGTCAGCGAGGGGTTCGCCGAGATCAGCGGCGGCGATGCCGTCGGCAGCGTCTCGCCCTCTATTTTCGTCGGCCGCTCGGGCTACCCAAACGTCTCCACAGGGCTGCTGTCGCCGGTCGGCAACGAGAGCGACGCCGGCCAGTTCGTCACCGACGGCGCGTGGTACGAGGAGGGCGTCAGCATCGGCGACGTGTTCGAACGCCGCACCTCGCTGCTCAACGCGAGTCAGACCGCGCCCGTCGAGACGAACGTCCACGACTCCTGGGAGGGCTTTCTCGGCGTCCAGCGCGAAGTCGCCCTCGCCGACCGTCCGGTCGGTATCGAAGTCGGTCTCGACGGGTCTCCCGAGCTGGATATCGCCGACAGCATCGACGACATCTCCGCGCCGACCGGGCCGCGAGCCCGCGCCAGCGACGCCACACTGACCGAGAACCCACACGTCCCCCGACCAGTGAAAAAGACGCTTGAAGACGACGACTGGCGAGCGACGGGCGCGATGAACTACCTCTACAACCGCGGGTTCGATGTCTACGAGATCAACACCATCCTCTCGGCGGGCGCGCTCGGCCAGCAGGCCAACCGCCGGCTCGTCCCGACGCGGTGGTCGATCACCGCCGTCGACGACACCGTCGGCCAGTATTTGCGCGGCGCACAGCGCAACGCCACCAGCGTCGACCGCGTCTCCGTCTGGCACAACGAGTATCTCGGCAACAGTTTCTGGATCGTCCTCGCGCCCGGCCAGTGGGAGTTCGAGTTGGTCGAGTTCAAAGCCCCCGGCAGCATCTGGAACCCCGACCCGACCGCGGGCGTCTGGCTCGCCAGCGACTACGAGGGAAGCGAGGGCCGAACGGGGTACGTCGAGGAGACCGCCGGCGCGTACTACGCCGCGCGGCTGGCCGTCCTCGAATACCTCGACTCCATCGACCGCCAAGCGAAGGCCCTCGTTCTCCGACACGTCTCCGACGACTACTGGGGGCCGGTCGGCGTCTGGCAGGTTCGGGAGGCGATCCGCCACGCCTTCGACGGCGACCACGCGGTCAGCGAGACGTTCGACGACGCTGTCGCTGGGATCGCCGAGCAGCTACCGGTGAGTCTGGCTGATCTGCAGCGAAAATCGACACTGGCGGCTGGGCGGCAGACCGGCCTCGACGCCTTCGAATAGAGCCTACTCGTCGCTGTCCAATTCCGCAAAGACCGCCTCAACCATCTCGCCGGTGTCGTCGATGATATCGTCCATGGCCTCGTCATCAGTTGGGAGCCCGAGCAAGCGAGCGATCTTCATGATGCTGAGGTGGTAGACACGCTGGACGCCGGGTTCCTCCTCCCAGATGATCATATTACACGGCATGAGCGCGCCAAGTCGCTTGTCGGTGGCATCCAGCGCGCGGTCGGCGATCGCCGGATTGCACGCACCCAACACGTAGTAGGGGTCACGGTCGGCGTCGACCTTTGCGTTGAGCATGGCCGAGGGCGAAAACTCGACGGGAACGCCGAATCCGTTGTCAGCGCAGACCTCACGGACATACTCGATGGCCGCCTCGTGATCCATCTGCAGGGTCGCCTGTTGTTCGCCGTACGCAGCGGGGTCGATGGCTGCGGGGTCGATAGGTAACGTCATAGATGTAGATGGGGTCGCGGTCGCAAAAACAGGGTGGTCGAGGCGTCGAACAGGGGGGTGTTACTCGGTAGCGACGGGTTCACGGCCGACGACGTCGCGGACGGCGGCGACGAACGTCTGCCGGCGATCGAAGTAGGTGTCCTCAACCGACTCAAGGATCGTCGCCAACGATTCGGGGCCGTCGGGCGTCCGGATGTCGGTGTCGCCGAACTTTTCGAGGATGTCGCTTTTCGTCTGTGGCCACGCAAGCCGGGCGGCGACGCGGGCGATCGGCGCGCCCTCGACGGCACGGCCGTCGCCGAGTTGTACCGTCGGCGTCGACTCGTCGTCGCTGTCGTCTCCATCTGACATGGCCGTGGGTTCGGCCGGTGTGTTCCTAATCGTTTCGATCGTCTCAGCCCGCCGGAACCCCCGACAGCGAGAATGTATACTGAATGCCAACTGTCTGACGTACTGTTTTGTACCGGGCCCGCGTACGTGGGGGTATGACCGCGCTTTCGGACGCCTATTCGGGGACTGTCGCCGACCAGCGGGGACGGGGGCGGCTGTATCTCGGCGTCGGCCTCTTCGGTGTCGGCGCGATCCTCGTCGTCGCCGGGATCGTCGCCGCCGGCTCGGGGGTGTTGACCGCCCAGGGCTACTCGCTGGGTGAGGCCCGCTGGCTTGCCGGCGTTCTCGGCGGCGTTGGCGTTCCGGCGGTCTTCCTTGGGATCTTTACCATTCTGCCGGCCGGCCGAACAACGCGGGGCGCCGCGCTCATCGGCGCGTCGATCGCCATGTTCGGCGTCGCGCTGTTCGCCTACGCCTATCCCTGTCAGTGGATCGGCAACACCTGCGCGACAAGCGGCCCGAATCTAACGCTGCCGACCGCCGGCGTCTACTTTCTCGGCACGCTGACGACGTTTTGGTGTCTGTTCACCGGCGTTGCCAACTTCAAAACCCGCAACGACCCCGGCGGAACGGTACGGATGGAGATCCGCAACATCACCCGCCAGGGCGACGGCGGCGACGATGACAGCGGCGATGGCTTTGGCGGCCTCGGCGGCGTCGGCCTCTTCGGCACCGATCCCGATGGCGATGTGGCGACCCAGACGAACGCGCCCGGATCGGCACCAGCCGGCGGGGCGGCCGCCACCAGCGACGGCGGCGCGACGACCGAACAACTCGCTTCGCCGCTGGATGGGCCGACGACGACCCAGCAGGCGACAGAGTCAGCGACGACTGGTACCGACGGAGCCGCGACTGGAGCAACGGAGTCGACCACATCAACGGCGTCGACACCCGCAACCGAGCCGTCGACAGCGGCAACCGAGACGGCGTCAGCGGCGACACAGTCGTCGACATCGGCACCCGACCAGCCCAAATCGACGACCACCAGCGGCGTCGACCAGGTGTCGCCGAAAGCCAGCCGCGGGCCGACGAATGCCGGATCCGGGGCATCAGATACGCCGGGAAGCGAGAACTCGATCGATCGCTACTGCGGCAGCTGTGCGCAGTTCAAATACGTCCGCACCGACAGCGGCATCAAGCCTTACTGCGCCCACCACGACGAACTCATGGACGACATGGAATCCTGTGACGCCTGGGAACCCCGCTAATGCAGAAACGCCCGTAACTCCGCACTCGTTTTCGCGTTCAGCACGTCAGCCGGTTCAGCCCACCCACGACGAGCCGTTGTGACGCCGTACCGACGATTATCGAACTCGGCTGGGCTGTGGGCGTCGGTGTTGATCGCTACCGTGCCACCGGCCTCGACGACGGCTCTGACCGCCTCACCAGCGAGATCCAGGCGAGCCGGATTCGCATTGATTTCGAGTGCTGTGTCGGCGTCAGCGGCCGTTTCGGCCAGTCGTGTTATATCGACCGAGAGGCCGGCGCGGCTGTTGAGCAGCCGACCGGTCGGGTGGCCGATCACGTCGACTGCGGGGTGGGTCGCCGCCTGACAGAGCCGGTCGGTCGCAGCGTCGGTGTCCTGATCCAACGCGCTGTGCGGTGAGGCGACGACAATATCCAACTCGGCCAGTAGCTCATCGTCGGTGCTTAGTGAGCCGTCGGCCGCGATGTTGGTCTCGACGCCATGGAAAACAGTAATATCGCTGTCGGCGGCGACTTCATCGACCGCCGCCATCTGCTCGCGGAGATCATCGTCATCGAGTCCGATGTCTTCGATGATCCCCGGGCCGGTGGCGTGATCGGTCACGCAGTGGAAGTCGTCGCCGCGGTCGGCCGCGGCCGCCACCATTTCCGCGATCGAGTTGCCACCGTCCGACCAGTCGCTGTGGGTGTGGCAGTCGCCGTTGATGTCATCGGGCTCAACGAGCGTCGGGAGGGTGCCCTCGGCAGCGGCGTCGATCTCGCCGGTATCCTCGCGGAGTTCCGGTGGGATCCACGCCAAGCCGAGTGCCTCGTACATCGCGGCCTCGGATTCGCCGGCGAGTTTGTCGCCGACGCGTTGGCTGTCTGCTGTGTCGGGATCAGTATCGGCAGCATCGGTATCGAGATCCGAGATATCGAACAGCCCGTACTCGTTGAGCTTGTAGTCCTGTGCGATCGCCCGGTTGCGAAGCCGGACGTTGTGCTCCTTGCTGCCGGTGAAATACTGGAGGGCCGCGCCAAACTCGTCGGGGACGACGACGCGGAGGTCGACCCGGACGCCGTTGGCCCGAAGGCTGGCCTTGTGGTTCCCGGCTTCGATCACAGCGTTGGCGTCGTCCCAGTCGGTAAAGCCCTCGACGACCGCCTCGCTGTCGTCGCTGGCAACGAGGACATCCACATCGCCGATGGTGTCCTTCCACCGGCGGATCGAGCCAGCGACATCGACGCGGGCGACAGTATCGAGCGTATCGAGATACGCACAGAGGTCGTCGGCAACCGGGCGGGCTTCACCGAGTCGTTCGCGCTGTTGACTCTGGCGAGCGAAGGGGATGTTGTCGAGGATGTTCTGCTCGGTCTTCGCACCGAAGCCCGTAACTTCCTGAATCTCGCCGGCTTCGGCAGCAGCTTCCAGTTCGTCAAGCGTTGTGATGTCCAACGCCTCATAGAGGGTACCGACCGTCTTCGGGCCAACGCCCTCGACGCTGGTGAGGGCAGCCATCTCGACGGGCAACGATTCGCGCAGGTCGTCCAGTTCGTCGATCGAGCCGGTCTCGACGTATTCGACGACCTTCGAGGCGATCGCGTCGCCAACACGGTCGATCTCGGCGACGGCATCCTCGCCGGTCGCGGCCAGCTGATCGATCGGCTCCGGGTAGTCGGCGATGTTCTCGGCGGCCCGGCGGTAGGCGTTCGGCTTGTACTCGACGCCCGTTGCTTCGAGGCGGTCGGCAAACTCGACGAGCAGGCGGGCGACCTCGTCGTTGGAGCGCATACCGGCGGTTGGGCCGCCGGCTACTTAGCTCCGGGCGGCGGGCCGCTGCGGTCGCCGTCGTCGTGGCCCAGCGCCTTGCGGAGAAACCGTGTCCATCGCTTCCGGTCGGCAGCGTCTTGTCGCTGGGCTTCGGCTTCGAGGTCGACCGAGTCCAGCTGATCGAGGGCGTTGAGCGCGCGGTCGATCCCGACGATCTCATCGGCAAGCTCGACGCCATCCTCGTAGCTGATCGCGCCGTCTTCGATCTGCTCGACGCGCTCGATGCGTGCCCGACGGAGATTTCGTTTGGCGGTTTCGACGCGGTCGCGCTCGCCCGGCGGGATCGTCTCTCTGCGCTTGATCTCGAAGACGAACGCCCGGAGATCGATCGTCTCGTCTTGGATCTCGATGGCCTCCGGAAGCTGGTGGCCGACCGTCGCCCCGTCGCGGCCGATCCGTTCGAGGAGCTGTTTCTGCTGGTAGGCCTTCACACTTGTACACAGGGCTCGTCGTACTTGCCTCCACCGCCACAGCGTCACCGACAGCGGCCCAAATCGGCCGAAAACTGAAGGTTCTTATGTGATTCACCAGTAGAGCCGATATGGGTTTGTTCGAACGGCTACGCGGTGACGACGGCCCCCGCGTTGCGTTCATCGGCATCGACGGCGTGCCGTACAGTCTTCTTGCGGAGCACAGCGACCGGTTTCCGAATCTGACCGCCCTCGGCGAGGAGGGTGCCGGTGGCGCGATCGACAGCATCGTCCCGCCGGAATCGAGTGCCTGTTGGCCCGCGCTCACAACCGGCGTCAACCCCGGCGAAACGGGCGTGTATGGCTTCCAGGATCGCGAAAACGGCTCCTATGAGACCTACGTGCCGATGGGCCGGGACGTCCAGGCGACCCGGCTGTGGGATCGGGTCACCGACGCCGACCGGAAGGCGACCGTGATGAACGTCCCCGTCACGTTCCCGCCACAACGGAACGTCCAGCGGATGGTCTCTGGCTTTCTCTCACCAGGCGTTGAGAAGGCCAGCCACCCCGAGGAAATGACCCAGACGCTGGAAGACGGCGACTACATCATCGACGTCAACGCCAAACTCGGCCACAAGGACGACAAAAGCGAGTTCGTCGATCACGCCCACAAGACCATGGATCGACGGTTCGACGCCTTCGAGCAGTATCTGTCGGCCGACGACTGGGATCTCTTCTTCGGCGTCTTCATGACGACCGACCGGATCAACCACTTCCTGTTCAAGGATTACGAACACGATGGCGAAAATAGGGAGGCGTTCTTCGAGTTCTACGAGCAGCTCGACGACTATCTCGGCCAGATCCGGGAGATGCTGCCGGATGATGTGACGCTCGTGGTCGCCTCCGATCACGGCTTTACCAGCCTTGACTATGAGGTACACTGCAACACGTGGCTCGAAGAAGAGGGCCTGCTGTCCTACGAGGATGACGACCACAGCGAACTCGGCGATATCGACGCCGACACGACGGCCTACTCGCTGATCCCCGGCCGGTTCTACATCAACCTCGAAGGCCGAGAGCCCCGCGGCAGCGTCCCCGAATCCGAGTACGAGGCCGTCCGCGAGGATCTCAAATCGCGGCTCGAAGCCCTCGAAGGCCCCGACGGCACGCCGGTCTGTGAGCGCGTCGTCGAGAAAGAAGACGCCTTCCGCGGCGACCACGACGACATCGCTCCGGATCTCGTGGCGATCCCGAACCACGGCTTCGATCTGAAATCCGGGTTCAAGGGCCACGACGATGTCTTTGACACCGGCCCTCGAAATGGAATGCACAGCTTCGACAACGCAACGCTGTTCGTCGACGACGATGACGCAACCATCGAGGACGCCGATCTCTACGATATCGCGCCGACGATCCTTGAGCTGATGGAGATCGACTACGACCGCACCGACTTCGACGGCGCGAGCCTGCTGTAGACACAGCTGTCGACACACCAAGCGGCAAGCGTTTTGCCGGCGGCACCGCAACCGACGGTATGCTTCACACCCTTGCTGACGAGACTGACGATCTGTCTCCGAGCGGACTCCACACCGCATACGAAGACTATCTCCAGACGATCATTGAGACGGTCGGCGTCGACACCGCCATCGCCGACACCGATCTCGACGGCGAGACCATCGAGGCGGTCGTCGACGGCGAGACTGACGACCTGACGCTCACCGAGGCGGCCGATATCGCCGCTCTCGATGACGAGGTACCCGACGCGGAGGCGATCGTCCTCGAGACACGAGATCACCTGCTGATGGGGATGACAACCGCCGTCCTCGATGTCGATGCCGTCGCCGCCGACCTCGACGCTGATCTGACCGGCCAAGAAGTCCAGCAGGCCATCGAGGGCCGTATCGACATGACACTACCCGAACTCGCGGCGATCCAGTCGGTGATCGAACAGCGGCTGGAGGCCTGAGATGGCGCGGGTCGTCATCCTCGGCTGTGGCTACATCGGGCTCGAACTCGGCCGCCAGCTTACCGCAACGGGTCACGACGTAACCGGCGTCCGTCGCTCCGAATCCGGCCAGCAAGCCATCGAGGCGGCCGGCTTCACCCCCCACGAAGCTGATCTGACTGACCCCGACGATATCGACGCCCTACCGGATGCCGACTGGGTGGTTTTTGCGGCCTCCTCCGGCGGCAGAGACGCCGCAGCAGCACGGGAAATCTATGTTGACGCACTCAGCGATGTCATCACCCACTACGGAACTCGGGAGTCCCCGCCGGATCGACTCATCTACACCTCCAGTACCGGGGTCTACGGCGATCACGACGGCGACTGGGTCGACGAGGAGACACCGCTGGAGCCAACGACCGACAAAACCGAGGTGCTCGTCGAGGCCGAACGGATCGCCCGCGAGGAGGCCGCCGCCCACGGCATCGACGGCACCGTCGCGCGGTTTTCCGGCCTCTACGGGCCGGATCGCTACCGGCTGGATCGGTATCTGGAGGGGCCGGTGACAGCAGGGTATCTCAACATGGTACACCGCGTCGACGCCGCCGGTGCGGTCGCCTTCCTGTTGACCGAGAACTGTGCCCGCGATGCGGTCGTGCTCGTGACCGACGACGAGCCGGCCGACAAATGGGCGTTTGCCGACTGGCTAGCCGAGGCGTGTGGCGTTCCGGAGCCGCCCAAACAAACCAAGGCTGAACGGCTCGCCGAAAGCGACCTCTCGGAGGCGGGTCGCCGTCGCGTGCTGACAAGCAAACGCTGTTCGAACGACTACCTCCGCGATCTCGGCTACGAGTGCACATATCCGACCTTCCGCGAGGGCTATCAGGACGCGATCGACGCCTACACCGGCGAGTAAGCTACGATCGTCGTTGGTGTGGGGGCAGGTTCGTTGTCAACGTTCCACATCACGACACGAACGTTCTTCATGGCGGCCCCAAATAGGCGTGGTATGGAGCAGTTCGTGGCCACCGATGGCGCGGTCGCAGCGGTCGCAGCCGCCATCGAGAGCCGGCCGATCCTCGTCGCGATCGGCCTCGTCATCATCGCCGGGGGTGCGGCAGCAGCCTACCGCTGGCTGCGGACGACCCCCGGCGAGCGGTTCCTCGAGTTGGTGGCCGACCGCGAGTCGGCGGTCGTCCTCATGCACCCAAACCCCGATCCGGATGCGATGGCGGCGGCGATGGGTGTCGCCGCCCTCGGCAGGCAGGTCGACACCGAGATGACGATCCAGTACCCCGGCCAGATCCGCCATCAGGAAAACCGGGCGTTTCGAACGGTGCTCGAACTCGATATCGACGCCGTCGACCACGTCACCGAGTTGGCCGCCGAGGATGTGATCCTTGTCGATCACAACGAGCCCCGCGGCTTCGACGGCTGTGACGGGATTCTCCCGCTGGCCGTCATCGACCACCACCCCGGCGACGGCAGCGGCGAGCAGTTTACTGACGTGCGTACCGACTACGGCTCGGCGTCAAGCATTGTCGCCGAATATTTCCGGGATATCGACGCGATCCCGGTGCCGGCCGACGAACACGCCAGCGAGACCAACGCCAGCCGGGTCGTCCCCTCCTTTACCGCGACCGGGCTGCTGTATGGGATCTTGGCGGACACCCAACATCTGACCGTCGGCGCGGCCGCCGCCGACTTCGATGCCGCCGCCTACCTCCAGCCCGGCGTCGACGAGGATAAGCTCGACCGGATCGCCAACCCCGAGGTCGACGCCGAGGTCTTGGAGATCAAAGCCCGCGCGATCGCCGGCCGCCAGACGCAGGGCTCGTTCGCGGTCTCGGACGTCGGTACCGTCACCAACGCCGACGCGATCCCACAGGCCGCCGACGAGCTCATCCGGCTTGAGGGGATCACCGCGGTCGTCGTCATCGGCGAACGCAAGGGGACGATCCACCTCTCGGGGCGCTCCCGGGACGACCGCGTCCACATGGGCCGGGCCTTGGAGGAGGCGACCGACGACGCCCCAACCGCGAGTGCCGGCGGCCACGCCCGGATGGGCGGCGGCCAGATCGCCCCCCAAACCGAGGTTACCGACGGCGGCGAAACCGACAGCGAGCCAGCGATGAACCGGGACGCACTCGTCGAGAAGATATTTGCCTCGCTGTCGGGCGACGTGTGAACTATCGTAGGCGACAGCTGAACCGCCACAAAACGACGCCCGCACACGGACGGCGATCCCGATGCTTATTCTCCGCGGGCCGATAGCAGGGATATGGCAACCGAACGCGGGACATGGAACTACCGAGACCGCTTCGGCGACAGCTTCGGCCGCACCTACTTCCGGCGGTTTCCGCCTGGCGTCGCCGCCTCAATCGGGCTCGGCACCTATCTCGGCGAGCCAACCGACGCCGTCGACGACGACTACCGCGAGGCGATCACGGCCGCCATCGACAACGGGATCAATCTCATCGATACGGCCGTCAATTACCGCTGTCAGCGGAGCGAACGTGTCGTCGGCGACGTTCTCGGCGCAACCGATATCGATCGCGACGGGATCGTTGTCGCCACGAAAGGTGGCTTTCTCCCCTTCGACGGCGAGCGACCCGCCGAACCGGGGCGGTACATCCGCGAGCAGTACGTCGAGCCGGGGATCGTCGAGCCCGAGACGCTTGTCCGCGGCAGCCACAGCATCGAAGCCGGCGTCATCGACCACCTGCTCGATCAGTCGCTGTCGAACCTCGACCTCAACCGAATCGACTGCTACTACGTCCACAACCCCGAAACACAGCTACTCGAACGCGAACCCGAGGCAGTCTACGACAGTCTCGAAGCCACCTTCGAGCTGTTGGAGCGTCGCCGGGCGGCCGGCGATATCGGCTGTTACGGGCTGGCGACGTGGGAGGCGTTTCGGGTCGCACCGGGAGCCGAGCAGCACCTGTCGCTGCCGACGCTGCTGGAACGAGCCACGCAGGCTGCCGAGACCGTCGGCGTCGACGACCATGGCCTCCAGGCTCTCCAGCTTCCGTTCAACGTCGAGATGGCCGACGCGTTCACACGGGCGACCCAGCCGTCCCCACCCGATGCCGACGAGGAAGGCCCGGTCAGCGTCCTGGAGTACGCCCACGCCGTCGGGCTCCACGTTGTCACCAGCGCGAGCCTCGGGCAGGGCGCGTTGGCAACGTCGCTGCCGCCGGCGATCGCCGCGGAGTTGGCCGGCGATACGACCGCCCAGCGGGCGATCAACTTCGCCCGAAGCGCGCCCGGCGTGACGACCGCACTGGTCGGGATGGCATCGTCGACCCATGTCGCGGAAAACGTCGCCGCCGGCACGTTCGACCCGCTGGGCGCGAGTGCGTTTGATGCGATCTTCGAGTAACACCGCGAACTTTCAAGCCCCCAGCGGGCACAGCACAAGCTAATGCGATTGGCACTGATCGCCCACGACGAAAAGAAGGATGACCTGATCGAGTTCGCCCGCGAACACGAGGACTGGCTTGCGGAGGCGGAACTGATGGCAACCGGGACGACCGGCAAACGACTGATGGAAGCAACCGAGTTGGATGTCGAACGGAAGGCCTCCGGGCCACTCGGCGGCGACATGCAGATCGGCGGCGAGATCGCCGACGGCGACTGCGAGGGGTTGATCTTCCTGCGTGATCCGCTGACCGCCCAGCCACACGAGCCGGATGTCTCCGCGCTGTTGCGGATCTGCGATGTGCATGACACGCCGCTGGCGACCAACGAGGCCTCCGCAACCTTCCTGCTAGAAGGACTGTTCGCCGACGACCGCTGAGGAGACTTTTGTACGAGCGGCGACAATCGATTGTATGGCATCGCCGAGGCTGCACCGAATAGCGGCTGTGGTCGTGAGCCTGTTGCTCGCCACAACCCCGGTTGCGGCCGTCGGCGGTACCGGAATCGGTGCAATCGACGGGGGCGACAGCACCGCAGCGATCAGTACATCTACTCCGACTACGCCACTCCAACAGTCCGACGCGGTCGGCGACAACGCCTGTTTCCCGGCAGGCGGCTACAACTTCACCATCGGGACGCTCGGCCCACAGATCGAGATGGTCGTCCACCTCTCGCTTTTGACCAATCTTGGCGGCCCAGGTACAATCGGGATCGAGCTTGCAGGAACAACCGCCGAGGACACCCCGCCGATGATCGAACTCCGAACGGGCGTCATCTTCCGCGGGGTGACCGATGTTGATCGATTTCTCAGCGATCCGTTCGGGCTGTTTGCGGTCGCCTACGAGTACCGATTCAATCTCCCGCTGGGCGGCAGCGGCGTCGACTACCAATCCGACGAGCCGCCGCTGTCCGGGCCTGTTGGCGACGCCGACTGTTAGTTAGTCGCTGGCGACGGATCGAACGTCCTCACCGGAGTAGGTGGCGAGTTCCTGAAAATTCGCCCCGTAGCCGCCGACCTTGGCGTTGATCACAAGTCGGGTCAACCGCTCGCGCTCCGATGATGACAGTCTGATCCCCCCGTTTGGGAAGCCAACGCGCTCTTCGACGCCCGGACGCAGATCAAAGACGCGATCGACGGTTCGAAGCGGCTCGTTGCTGTCGTCCGTATAGAGAAAGGCTCTGAGCGTGATCGGCTGGCGTTCCGTCCCGGTGTTTTCAGCCGTCACGACGAAGTCGATGGCCGCGCCCTTGTTCTGGAGCGTCTGCTCCCGGAAGACAATCCCGGCAAACGGGTCGTCCTCGCCGTCGGCCGTGCCGTTTTCGGCTTCCTCAAAGCCGGGCAGCTGGGGATCAAGCTCCGGTGGGCCGTCGAGACAGCCGGCAAGCCCGACCGAGATCCCGAAGGCGGCGAGGGCTGCACGTCGTGTGGGCATAGCGCGGGGTACGGCCGCCGCCGGTAAAACAACGGCGTCGTTGGCTATGAGTCCACGCGGAACTCAACGGTCGCTGTCGCCCCGTCGGCCAGCTCCGCCACCAACTCGCGGTCGATCTCGGCGGCTGCGGCGTCGGCGTCGATCATGACAGTGCGGTCGTCGGTGTACGTGGAGGTGCGGGCAACCATGCTCCGGTCGTCGTCGAAGGTTAACTCGGGATGGCCGCGGCCAGCGATTGTCTGGCTGTGGTCGCCGACGTCGATGGTGACCGTGATCTCGGCGTCGGCCGATTGGGCCGCGTCGACGAACGCCGGATCGAAGTCGGCGGGCACCTGATCGGCCTCAACGCCGAGGATACAGTCGCCAGCGGGGGTCAGCCAGTCGTCGCTGGTGAACTCGAACGTCGACTCGTGAGTCGCTTGGACGTGTTCGTGGCCGTGGACGGTGATCGTCTCCGTGGCTGCCATATCCGGGCTCCCTCGGGACGCCGCAAGTATCGCTCGGTTCGCTCTCGCCGTGCGGGGTCGGTCGCCGCCCAAAGGGACAGAGGGATGTGGGAGCCCGTTCGACGGGCGGTATGCACAACGACCGTCGGTCGCCCGGAGTGGTCGCCGATGCGTGAGGCCCACCTCATCGAGCAGGCAGTCGGCATCGACTACTACGTCAGCGACGCCGACGGGATCGGGGGTCGGCTCCGCGTCGAACCGGAGGATTTCCGCGTCGAGGAGATCGAAAACTTCGACCCTGAACCGATTGCGGCCGACCCCGGTGCCTACCCCGAGATCCTGCTGCGGGCGACGTTGCGGTCGTGGGACACGAACGATTTTGCCGGGCGACTCTCGGATGCACTCGAAATCAGCCGCGAACGGATCTCGTGGGCCGGCACAAAAGACAAACACGCGGTGACGACACAGCTGTTTTCGGTCAGCAACGGCGATCCCGACGCTATCGCCAGCCTCGATATTCGGGCCGCCGACATCGACGTGCTCGGTCGAACCGGCCGACCGATCTCGTTCGGCGACCTCCACGGCAACCGATTTCAGATTCGGGTGCGCGAGGCCGATAGCGACGCAGGCGACCGCGTCGACGAGATCACCGACGATCTGCGGGCCTTTGGTGGCGACAGCGAACAAACGAGCGAGGAGGACGACGCCGTTGTCGCCGGAATCCCCAACTGGTTCGGCCAACAACGGTTTGGCAGCCGCCGGCCGGTGACCCACGAGGTTGGCCTAAACATCGTCGCCGGCGAGTGGCGCGAAGCGGTGTTGTCGTACGTCGCCAACCCCTTTGAGGCCGAACCCGAGACAACACAGGCGGCGCGGGCGTTCGTCGCCGCGGAGGCCGAACGCGACGATCCCGACTGGGCAGCGTGTTTGGATGAGATGCCGAGGAAACTCGGCTACGAGCGATCAATGCTGCATCGGCTCGCCGAAGACGGCGCGACCACGGCCGGCGATTTCCGGCACGCACTCGAAGCCGTCCCCTGGAACCTCCAGCAACTCTTTGTCAACGCCGCCCAGTCGTATCTGTTCAACCGCATGCTCTCAGAGCGACTGCGTCGTGGACTGCCGTTTGATCGCCCGGTCGCCGGCGACGTCTGTTGTTTCGTCGACAGCGACGCCCCTGAGGGGTTGTATGCGCCCGATACCGACCGCCTTCAGCGCGTCGCAGCGAATCGGGTCGAGGTGATGGAACGGCACTGCGATCGGGGGCGGGCGTTCGTGACCGCGCCGCTGGTCGGCACCGACACCGAGTTGGCCGACGGCGAGCCTGGCGAGATCGAACGCGAGGTGCTTGCGGACGTGGGTATCGACCCAAGCGATTTCGAGCTGCCGGGGGAGTTCACGTCGAGTGGAACTCGACGGGCGATTTTGGTTCGAACCGACCTCACTGTCGATCCTGATGCCCTAACGTTTGCATTTGCGCTGCCGAGTGGGTCGTATGCGACCGCGTTGCTCAGGGAGTATCAGAAAGGTGGGCCGATGGAGCGCTAGTGAAGGAAAACAACACAGGGCGCGTTGATCACACAATCGGCTCGACGACGATATGATCTTGCGTCAGCCGTGGTGCCTTCGCGTTGCCGTTCGTTTTGTACCGGATGATACCGAGCTCTGCGAGCGTTGAGAGATCGGTGCTCACCTGTGATTTGTCTCTATCCAGCGTCCGGGCAAGCGCGCGAACCGACTCCGGGTCGGTCTCCCGCAACGTCTCAATTAGTTCCCGTCGCTTGGGGGTAAGGATGGTCTCTGCACTTTCCCAGCTGATGACCTGTACGTCCGACATCCCACCCCGAGCAAGGGAACGCGCCATCTTGCCGCGGAGATCGATCCGATCGGGTGACTCATCGGCGTTTACCGTTGCACCACTGGTGTGTTCCGTGTCAGACATGCTATTTTTCTTATCGTTGTATTTGAACCACAATGTATTAAGAATTACTCCGACAGTAAACGCAGAACAGAGAGTCAATATGGCACCACAACAATCAGCGGCGAAATCGTTTTGATGCTCTGATATGTACTACGGGTAACGGGTTCGGATCTCTGTCGGTGATGACTGGACAGTTCGACTACCTGCACGAAGTCGGCACACTGAGAGATGTCGTGTTCCACATTGGTGTTCGAGCCGATCCCACACTCAACGATGTCAATTCGTTCGCTGCCGTGTTGTTTTTTCGGAAGTCAGATGGGACAGATGTCGAGGTAGCAAAAATCGACAACACGGAACACAGGAAGGGCACGATCCACATCGACCGGTACTACCGGGAAGAGGGGGCCGACGAGAAGGATTTTACGCTCGATGTCGACGAGATATGGGACGCAGACACGTATCTCGAAGACAACTGGCAGCATTTCGCTCGAACCTATCTCGACAATCACGGCAAAAGCAGGTAACAGAGGTAATGAACGAGGAGAAGTGCTGTTTCCACCCTCACTGTCGGCTACAAAACACGGACAGCAAAAACGCCGCCAACAACAGAGGGAGACGACCACAACCCAACGAGCCGCTACCCACTCACCTCAGGCCGTTCGCGGCGGCGGCACCATGTAGACGTTACTCGTCGCCTGGGCGATAATCGTCTCGGAGACGCTGCCGATCAACAGTCGCCGGAGGCGACTCTGGCCGCGAGAGCCAAGCAAGATTGTCGTCGGCGTCACCTCGGATTCAGCTTCGAGAATCTCCTCGGCCGGATCACCGTACCGAACCTGGGTGTCGGTGTCGATATTCCACTGATCGAGCCGGTCTTCGAGTGTCGCCAACTGGTCGGCAGCGTCGGTCTCATCGGGTTCCTTCGGCGATTCGACGTGTACCAGTGTCGCCTCCTGGGTCGCATGGCGGAGATACGAGAACGTGTTAAATGCACGCTCGGCGTTCTCAGAGAAATCCGTCGCATAGAGGATGCGCTGGAAGAGGTGTTCCCGGAGCACGTCTGGATCGTCGGCCTCGCGTTCGATCCGGTTGACCAACAGCGGAACGACGGTCGTCCGGGAGAGGTTACGTGCGGTCGAGCCGAGAACCCGGTTGGCCAGTGGGCTCTGTCCGCGAGAGCCAACGATCGTCAGATCAGCCCGCTCGGCGTCGGCGATCCCGTTGATTCGGCGGTGGGGTGTCCCCCGAACCACATGAGTCTCGGTGCTGAAGCCGGCTTCCTGCATCACGCGCTCATACCGATTGAGTCCCTCTTCTCGTCGCTCCTCAAAATTCATCCCCGGCATGCCGGCGTGCATGTTGGAAGGGATGACCGTGACCAGATGAATTGCCTCGACGCCGATGCGGTCGAGACACTCCAGGCAGGTTTCGTTGTGGATCGCCGCCTCGCTGGCCGCCGACAGATCGGTTGCATAGATGGCGCGCATACCAGCAGCTACATTCTCTGCCCTTAATATTGTTTCTGTTATTCAATACTCATACTGATAGGAGTGGTCACCGCAATCGATCGATGCGCGGAGTTAGCAACCACTACTGAACAACACCGGCAACAATAGCAAACGTATCAACGCGCGTAACTGAGTGTGCCGTGGTTTGTCGGTCGATTTTTGCGACACCCCGCGGCGGCTGTATTTCCATAACGTATGGAGATATTCACGTGGGATAGCCGTCGCCGCCGCGTTAGTAATATTGTTCAGTAAACCCAAAACTATTATCACGCTGCTCCGACTACGAGCTACTGAGCAGAACAGTATGAACCACACAAGACTGCGAACCAACGGGGTACAGCGCGATGATTGAGGCTGGCTCACTGTCGGCTAGCATCGACGGTGCGACACTGATCGGCGCGGTGCTGCTAGAGGCGATCATCCTCTACGGCGTCTACGGGGTCGTTGAGGATGTGCTTGGCCAGCGCGTCGTGAACCGACTCAGGACAACATAAGATGGAGCTACTCGGGCTCAGTTTGGCGATGGTGGGGCTGTTCGTCGGGTTCGGCCTCCTGATCGGCGTGCTGTTTGGCTTCTTCGGGATGGGTGGATCGTTCCTCGTCACCCCGGCCCTGTTGGTCATGGGGTATCCAACGCGTGTGGCCGTCGGCAGCGGCCTCGCGTTCGTGTTCGGTACCTCCGTGATCGCAACGCTGAAACACCGCGATCTCGGGCAGGTCGATTACAAACTTGGGCTGTTGATGATCGTCGGGACGACCGCCGGCATCGAGGTTGGCAAAGAGACGGTCGTCCATCTCGAAAGCCTGGGGCTTGCTGGCTCGATCATCAGCGTGACCTATGTCTTCCTGCTTGGCGGGATCGGCGCGTTCGTCACCTACGAGGCGGTCAAAGGCGATGGCGGCGACGGCGGGATCGACCACGACGCAGCCGAGGAGCCAGCCGACGCCGACGACATCCCGGAGATCGCCAAGAAGATCCAGTCGTACAACGTGCCGCCGATGATCGACCTCCGGGGCGGCGTCACCGTCTCGCTGTGGATGATTCTCGGGGTCGCCTTTGCGACCGGGTTGCTGTCGGGCTTTCTCGGGGTCGGCGGCGGCTTCATCCGGATGCCGGCGTTGTTCTATCTCATCGGCGTCCCGGTGCCGATCGCCGTCGGCACGGATCTCTTCGAGATCGTCTTTTCGGGCGGGCTGGGCAGCTTCCTCTACGCGCTTGATGGCGGCGTCGATCTCTCGATTGTCGTCCCGCTGTTGGCCGGGAGTGCCTTCGGCGCGCGGATCGGCTCGGCGGCCACCAGCATCGTTGACGAGGAGGAGATCAAGGTCTACTTTGGGCTGATGCTACTCGGCGGATCGCTGGCGGTGGCCGTCCGTGAGATCGGCAACGTATACGAGATCCCGATCCTCAACCGTGTGAGCCTGGCGTTGATCCTTGGCTCCGCACTGCTGGTCAGTGGGGCAGTCGTCTACAGCAGCATCACCGCACTGCGAGAGGAAAGCCGAACCGCCTCGCCAACCGTGGAGTGAAGCGACGGACGGCAAACCGACGCTGTTGACGACGACGAACCGGTATCGACAACGGCCGACGACGACAGGACTCGTATCGACTGTGCATAGAATTGTAATCTATGCACAACACTTTTGCTGCCACAGTAAGTAGTAACCGGTACGATGGTTGATTCAATGGCCGAACAACTCCGGTCAGATATGCAGTGTGAGGATCTTCTGGCCTGTTTTCACGGCCTGAAGCCGCTTGATCGGGAATGCTATCAGGCGTTTGTGGCGGCCGAGGAGCCCCTGACGGTCGATGACGTCGCTGACGCTGTCGACCGGGAGCGGTCAACCGCCTACCGGTCGGTACAGCGATTGCTACAGACCGGATTCCTGGAGAAAGAACAGATCAACTACAACGCCGGCGGCTACTACCACGTCTACGTTCCAACCGATCCGTCGGCTGTTGCCAACGAGATGCAGCGACTCCTCAACGACTGGTACGCACAGACGGGCCAACTGATCCAAGAGTTCGAGGATAAGTACGCCGACGCCACGCCGCCTGCGGCCGAACTGGAATCCTGAACACGCGAGCGACGCCGACACGCACACGACGGCTACAGGTACACAACGTGGTCAGCACGCCCCCTAACCTGCGACGAGATCGGCTCACCATCACAGACCCATGAACCCCCATATCGCCATCGTCGATGCCTCAATCGGCGACACACCGGCCGAACGAAACCTGACCCGCGAGATCGACGCCGAGACACGTGTCTACAAGGCCAGCGAGGGTGAACGCCCGCCGGCACCGGAGCAGCGCGATCGGGCTTACGATGCCGTTGTCATCAGTGGGTCTCAGACATCGGTCTACGACGATCACGACTGGATCCACAAGTTGACCGGTTGGGTTCGTCGCTGTCAGCGGGCAGACGTACCGATGCTTGGGATCTGTTGGGGGCACCAGTTGCTCGCCCAAGCCTTCGGGGGGCGGATCGTCGATATGGACGAGTATGAGATCGGCTACCGATCGATCGAACAGCGCGGCGATGACCCGCTGTTTGCCGGAATCGAGTCGCCGATGACCGCGTTTGAAACCCATTCCGACCGCGTCGCCGAGTTGCCAGCCGGGGCCGTGGAGTTGGCACGCAACGGATACGGGATTCAGGCGTTCCGGCTGGGAGCCAGCTACGGCCTTCAGTTCCACCCGGAGTACGACCGCCAAACCGCCGAGTGGATTCTTGACTCAAAGGATCTCGACGAGGAAACAGACGCTGCGGCCGCCGCAACAGTCACCAACGACGCTGTCGCCGCAGCCAGCGAGACAGCCGGTGTGTTCGACACCTTCCTTGAGATCGTCGCCAACCACACCCGCCAACAGAGCCAGCCGTGGTAGTTACTGGGCGGATTCGATCACGCTCGTCAACTGGGCCGCGCTCTTGACGCCGACCAGACGCTCAGCCGGCTGCCCGTCGCTGAAGACGACCATGGTCGGGACGCCTTGGACGCCGTGCTGTTGGGCGAGCCGCTGGTGGCGGTCGATGTCGACTTTTGCGACGGCAGCGTCGGTGGTCGCCGCGACCTCCTCGACGATCGGTTCGAGCTGTTGACACGGCCCGCACCAGTCCGCATAGAAATCGACGAAAACGACATCGTGCTGTGCCGTTACCTCGTTGAAGTGATCAACGCCATCGATGTGGATCGGTGTCTCCGGAGCGGCGTCTGGACGGCCATCAGCATCGGCACCACTCGACGATTCGCCGTCTTGGAGACTTTCCATCAGTTCCTGTCGCTTCTGTTCGCGGATCTCCTCGATCGAATCAGCGTCACTCATCACCATCGGATAGGGGATCGTGATACATTATGCTTGTGCTTGAGATGTACAAGATAGCTTTCGTAGAAAATATCAAAATAGGCGCATATAGGGATTTGGGCGGAACAAAGAGCCAACAGAGGGAGTTGTCTCGGTTTGGTTGTGTGTATCGTCTGAAACACAGGGTCTAAGTTCGTTCGCAGTCTTGTATAGTACACACATGTCTAGAGTCGCAATCATCGGTGGTGGCCCGGCTGGGTTGAGTGCAGCGATCTACACGGCGCGTGCCGACAAACGGACGCTCGTCTTCGATGACGGCGGCGGCACCACGCGGGATGTCAGCCGGATGGAGAACGTCTATGGCTTCCCCGATGGCGTCACCGGCCCGGAGCTGGTCGAGGTCGGCCAGGAGCACGCCGAACAGTACGGAGCCGAGCGGATCAGCGAGGAGGTTGTCCACATCGAACGCACCGACGATGGCTTCGGCGTCGAGACAACCGTCGACGAGTACGCTGTCGACGGGGTGATCTTGGCGACCGGTGCAGACTACGAACGCCCGGCGATCGCCGATGTCGAAGCCTACGAGGGCCAAGGCGTCTCCTACTGTGTGGAGTGTGACGCCTACTTCTATCGTGATCGACCGGTCGCCGTCGTCGGCGACGGCAACTACGCCGCGACCGAGGTGTTGATGCTGTTGGACTACACCGACGATGTCAGGCTGCTCACCAACGGTGCCGACTTCGACGCTGATCCGGAGCTCCAAGCGGAGGTCGACGATGCGGGGATTCCGGTTCGCACTGATCGGCTCGATCGGCTGGTTGGCGACGACGGTCTGGAGGGGATTGTCACCACCGACGGCGAGACGATCGGTGTCGACGGGCTGTTTGTCGCCCTCGGGACGGCCGGCGGGACTGATCTCGCGGAGATGCTCGGGATCCCGGTCGACGGCGACGAGATCGTCACCGAGCCGGATCAGTCGACGACCGTCGACCGCGTGTATGCGGCCGGCGACGCCACCGGCGGCCACCAACAGATCGCAACCTCTGTCGGCGAAGGAGCCAGAGCCGCGATCAACCTCCTAGAGGCGTTCCGTGGGGCCGACTACGTCGATTACAAGAAGGTACCAGCCTAACGGGGTGACAGCGCGGGCGACCGATCTCACTCCGCGCGTGGGAGCGTCACGGCAAACACCGCACCCTCGGGCTCGTTGTCGCTAACGGTCACCGAGCCGCCGTAGGTTGAGACAAGCGTCTCGACCAGATAGAGGCCGAGACCGGTACCAGCACTGTCGAGGCCGGTTTCACCCTTCCCGAAGATCTCGTCCTTTTGATCGTCGGGAACACCCGGACCGTTGTCTGCGATCCGTACGGTCACCGTGTCGTCGTCGACGGCGGCCGAGACAGTGACCTCGGGTACCGGCTTATCATTGTGCTGGATCGCGTTTTTCAGGAGATTCCGGAACACGGAGCCGAGCATCTCGTTGCCGACGACAGCCACGTCCGGAATCCCGCCGTCAACGGTGATGCTGGCGGCGTCGTGTGCATCCCGGATGCTGTCGACCTCGCCGTTGAGCACCGGTCGCAGGTGAACCGTCCCGATCGAAGTATCGGTATCGAGCAACACATCGGACATCTCGCGGGCGGTCTTCGTGAGTTCAACCGCGTGTTCCGCGCTTTCACGGATCGTCTGAACATGCTCCTCGTGGTCAGACGGGACGGCGTCCGCGATCACATCCCCGTATGCCAGGATGAGTTGGAGGTCGTTGCGGATGTCGTGGCGAAGCACCTGGTTGAGCGTCTCAAGATCATCGCGCTGGCGTTTGAGCCGCTGCTCGGAGGCGACGCGCTCGGTCGTATCGATGAGGCTTTCGACCAACTGAACGACCCGGCCCTCGTCGTTGACGATCGGGGCGGCATGCACCTCATGGACGCGCTCGGTGCCGTCGGCGTCGTAGTGGGTGTGCTCGACAGTTGTCGGCTCCCCAGTTTCGATGACCTCTTGCAGCGGACAGGGTACCGAGTTATCCCCCTCGTCACACGGCCGGTCGCGGTCGTGGGTCACCGAGTAGCAGGTCGTGCCGGGATGGCCGTCGGCCAGCGAGTTCGCATGCTGGATGGTGTAGTCGTCGACGTTGAGCACGTAGAGCGGATGGGGAACCGCCTCGATGATCGTCTCCATCGATGCGGGCCCATCGTCGTCAACGACTGGGGTGGCTGTCTCACGAGCATGGAACCCCCAGTGGGTAGCACAGAGCGTCCCGTTGTCGTCGTAGGTGGCGCGGCCGCGCAACGAGACGGGAACGGTTCGCTCGTCGGCCGTGGTGAGGACGGCTGGGCGGTCGTCGACACGGCCCGTGTCGGCACAGGCGTCCAGTGTGTCGGCGACACTATCGGCTGGAACCGAGAGAATCGTCGCAAGGTTGCTGCCGACGAGGGTGTCGCGGTCAATGTCGACACGGTCGATGAGTCGATCGTTGACGGCAGTTATCTCACCGTTGGGATCGGCCGCAACGTACGGATACGGGATGGCAGCGGTAGGCGGCCCACCCGACGGACAATCGGTGTCAGCTGGCGAGTCGGCCGTCTCTGTCATATCCGACATAACGGTCGAGATACTCAAGCAAGCGGCGACGGTTCTCAGCTATCGGGAACGACGCGGTGAAGAAGCGGCATGAAGCGGGGTAAAATCGGGGACGCCGCAGCCGGCTACCCGAGGAGGTAGCGCAGCCACGGTCGTTGGCTGACGAACTCGGTGTCCTCGATGAAGCCGTCAACGCCGAGCACCCGGCCGGCGGCGAACACGCCGACGATGGCGAACAGGAGCAGTCCCATCAGATCGCCGTTGACGTAGCCGTGGGTCCAGTCGGCGTTCCCGAGGTAGAACAGCACCATCAGGAAGCCGCCGAAGACGGCGGCCAGCCGCGTCAGCACGCCGAGCAGAACTCCAAGCCCGATGAGGAACTCCCCAACCGGGATCATGAAGTTGGTGAACTCAAGCAGCCACGGCGTCTCGGCGACAAAGCCGAAGAGCCACGCGATCGGGCTGTCGGCGTTGGCGAGGTAGCCGCTGGCGTCGAACGGCTCGCCGGCGACGAAGGTGAACTTCGTCCAACCGGCGTGGAGGAACCAATAGCCGGTGATGAGCCGCACCGCCAACAGCAGATAGGTCGCAGCCGATCCGGCATCATCGAAGGCGTCTGTCCGGCCGAGCAGCGACGTGGTTTGTGTTGTTGTCATTGGGTCTCCCTCACAGGCGAGTCTTCGAGATCCATTGTATAAACGTACTATACCGATTCCCGACAGACGGGAATCCGGGTGGGGCCACACACAGGCGACATAGTCAAGACCGTCGGTGTTACCGCGTATGTGGCCAGATTTCGGCACGCACAGGTATTCGATGCAGTACAATAAGAAATATAAGGAAATCAATACGAACCAGCAGAAGCGACAGACAACAGCTCAGACCAGCAGTTGAATATCGGATTCGGCCATATGCTGCAGCGCGGTGGCCGCACCGACGCCGACGGTCACGTCGTCATAGAAGTCGTCCTCGTCGTAGTCCATCAGCTCGATGGTCATCTGGCAGGCTTGGAGTTCAACGCCCTGCTCCAAGGAGAGGTCGATCAGTTCCTTGATCGTTGCCGTGCCGTTGTCGTCGATTCGGTTTTCCATCATGCGCGTGGCGAGCCGATCCATCCCCGGGAGGGCCGCCAGCGCGTTCGGCATCGGCATGTTGGGGTTGCCGACCGCCGACAGCTGGAGGTTTTGGGATTTCTCCTCGTGGAGGATATCGAGGCCCCAGAACGTGTGAAAGACGACGACATCCCAGCCGAAGGCGGCGGCCGTACTCGCCAAGATGAGCGGCGGGTAGGCCATATCGAAGCTGCCCTGTGTCGCCACGATCGTCATCTTCTGTTGCTCATCGTCGGCTTCAATATCGGCGACGGTCTCCTCTAACTCCTCAACGCGGGCCTGGAGCTCGACGGCACTGAGCTGCGTCCCGTCGGCGCTGCTGGATGGCTCGGTGCTCATGTTAGGCCGTCTTCTCGACGTAGTGTTTGTACACATCGCCGTCCTCGACCTGGTCGAGGAGCTCGACGCCGCTGGTGCCGGCAGCCCAGCCGTCGATGTCGCTCATGCTGCCCTTATCGGTCGAAAGGACTTCGAGGACACCGCCTTCTGGCACGTCGTCGATGGCAGCTTTGGTTTTGACGACCGGCATTGGACACGATGCTCCCTTCACGTCAAGCGTCTCGGTGATATCGTAGGTTACGCTCATGCTGTGTGGACTCCGTTTGTATTGGAGTTACACTACAATATTGGAGCAGGATATAAAAGAATACCGATTAGTGTGCATCACTCAAACAACTGTCGTGGCCGTATCCGCGATATCGCGAACGCAAAAAGAGAACTCAGTCTCTTTCTTGGTTTATTCACCGTTCTGACAGCCTGTTTCGCCGCGACTGGTGTAGTCATCTGTATTGTATGTATTGAGAATTACTATACAAACTCTTTTGTATCCCCACCCTGTAGAGAGTGATGTCTCACATGGACGCTGACGACTTTCCAACCCCGGATGCAGACGTGACAAGTATCGAGCCGGAAACGCTGAAAGGCCGGATCGACGACGGCGAGGCGGTCACCCTCCTCGATGTGCGGATGGCCTCCGAATACGAGGAGTGGCACATCGACGACGAAAGCGTCGAATCGATCAACATCCCGTACTTCGAGTTCCTTGACGAGGAGGTCGACGACGAGGTTCTCGCACAGATCCCCGACGACCGCGAGCTCGTCGTGCTCTGTGCGAAGGGTGGTGCCAGCGAGTACGTCGCCGGCACGCTGCTCGAACGCGATTACGACGCGATCCATCTCGAAGACGGGATGAACGGCTGGGCACGGCTCTATGACGCCGTCGAGGTCACCGATTACGATGGGGCCGGCACCCTCCTGCAGTATCAACGCCCCTCCTCTGGGTGTCTTGGCTACTTCGTCTACGACGACGGCGAGGCGACCGTCATCGACCCACTGCGTGCGTTCACCGACCGCTATCTCGCCGACGCCGACGACCTCGGTGTCGAGCTGAAGTACGCACTCGACACCCACATCCACGCCGACCATATCAGCGGCGTCCGCGATCTCGACGCGGAAGGCGTCGAAGGCGTCATCCCGGCTGCGGCTGTCGACCGCGGCGTCACCTACGCCGACGAGCTAACAACCGCCGCCGACGGCGACGAGTTCCAGGTCGGCGACGCGACCATCGAGACGGTCGCCACCCCGGGCCACACTACGGGCATGACCTCTTATCTCGTCGACGACTCG
>Ga0209917_1000178_pt1 | contig 25833 bp, 18 predicted proteins | sample SalPon2_C_H2O_MG_FD_185710 | JGI IMG/M metagenome (GOLD analysis project Ga0209917, IMG submission 185710) | Salt pond water microbial communities from South San Francisco under conditions of wetland restoration - Salt Pond MetaG R2_C_H2O_MG... | ecosystem: Environmental > Aquatic > Non-marine... | reverse complement strand
TCGGGGGGGTTCAATTCGTCGATACTGGGCAGGCGACCGATGGGCTCGACGCCGGGCACCAGCGGATACTCGAACGTCTCCCGTGCGAAGTAGTCCTGAGCCTCCGCCGAGAGCAGGTGGTGGACGAAGTTCGCGGCGAGGGTGTCGTCCGCGGCGGTGTCGAGGACGCAGGCGCCCGCGACGTTGAAGATGGCGCCCGCGTCGCCCTCGGTGAACGCGGTGGCGATTGGGGCTTCGGGCCGCCCGGCGAGCACCCGCTGGATGTAGTAGTGGTTGGCGAAGCCGGCGCGCAGTTCGCCGTCGGCGACGGCCTGGCTCACCAGGAACTCGTCGGCGTAGGTGTCCTGCAGGCCGAGTTCGAGCATCCCGTTGAGCCACCCGCGAGTCTCGTCCTCGCCGTTGAGGGCGCGCATCGCGGTGACGAACGCCTGGAACGAACTGTACGTGGGGGCACAGCCGATGGCGTCCCGGAACGCCTCCGTCTCCGGGAACGCGAAGATGTCGTCGGGAATGTCGTCGTCGGAGAGTTCGTTCGTGTTGTAAGGGATGGTCCGCGCGCGGCCGGAGGTGCCGATCCACGTCCCGTCGGGGTCGTGGAACTGGTCGGGGACCATATCCAGCACCTCGGTCGGCAGTTCCACCGTTCGGTTGCGGTCCTTGAGCGCGCCGAGCGACCCGGCGTTGACGGAGAAGAACACGTCGGCCGGGCTCCCCGAGCCCTCGGTTTCGATCTGGTTCACCAGTTCCGACGCCGAGTTGTACCGCGGCCGGATCGTCAGATCGGGGTAGAGATCCTCGATAAAGGTGATGAGCTGACCGACGAGCGGTTCGCCGCGGCCGGAGTAGAGGGTCAACTCGCCGCTCAGATCCGGCATGTCGGTCATCGAGAGGCCGCCGGAGATGTCACGCGCGCCGAACGGCGAGCGACCGGAGCCGATCTGACCGACGACGTTCTCGCCGCCGGTTCCGCCGCCCCCGTTCCCGCCACTGCCACTGCCACCGCCGCCGCCGAGCAGTCCGTTACAGCCCGCGATCGATGCGAGTCCGGCTGCGCCCCCGAGTTGGAGGATTCGACGCCGGGAGCTACGGTGATCCTTCATACTTTGATTTAGGCCGCCCTAAAACACTTATACTTGCCGGTTCGGGAACTCCGCGGGTCGCGACGAGGCCCCGTACGGATCGGTGTCCCGGTGGGTCGCCACGCCGATCCGACGACCGACCGGTACTGACGTACGATACCCCGCCTCAGTCGTCCGCCGGCACCGCTCGCTCGACGGACTGGAGTTCGTCGAGACAGGCCAGCCAGTCGTGCATGTACTCGCCGACGTGGGCGAGGAAGTCGCCGTTGCGGTAGTCGGCCTCCGCCTCCAGCAGGGCGTCGGCCATCGCCGCGAAGGCGTCGGCGTACGTGTCGGCGTCGTCGCCCGCGTCGTCGACCAGTTTCCAGAGGTGTTCGTTGAGTTCCAGCCCCGCCACCTCGTTGTGCAGGTCGTCGAACGTCGAGCGCGGCGCCTTGTCGTGGCGACAGAGCGGGTCGCCCGTCAGCACGTCTTTGCCGAGCACGTCCGCCGCCCGTTTGAGGAAGACGCCGCTCCAGATGTCGTCGAACCGGCCGACCGACCACTCGTTGTCGTCCATTGGAAGCTGGTAGAAGGCGGGGACGACTTCCCGGCGAAAGCCGAGGTTCATCGAGCAGACGGTCAGGTAGTGCCCGGGTTCGGCGACGAAATCCGGCCCGAAGTCGGTGGCGGTCAGGCGCGTCTCCGCCTGCCCTTGCAGGTCGCCGTCCATCAGGATGCGCACCGCGTCGAGGTCGGGCACGTTCGTCCAGAGCCCTTGCGAGGCGACCACGTCGGACACCTCGCGCGTCCCCGTTTCGACCGTCTCGTCCATCGCCGCGTACGGGTAGCCGCGGGGGTAGAGCCCGTGTTCGTCGGCGGCGTGATAGAGGACGTTCACCCAGTTTTCGTCCGACTGCACCGACTCGACGGTGCGCTCGGCCTCCAGATTTTGGAGATGCGTCCCGAAGAAGTCGACGTCGTCGTGCGGGCGCGTATCGTCGTCGATGAAGACGCCGTAGGGGTGGTCGTGCGCCCACAGGTAGAGCAGGCCGAAACTCGTCTGTGCGTGGCTCCGCGCCGGGATCAGGTGGCCGTAGTCGCCGACGCCGTGGTCGTCGAGCCACGTTTCGCGTCGACTTCCGTCGAACACTTCGCCCGCCACGCCCAGGTCGTCGAGCATCGCCGCCATCTCGCCCGTCGGGCAGTGGTCCTCGGTCACCAGCACGAACTCCAGTCGGTCGGTGTCGAAGCCGTGCGCCTCGGCGTTGGCGACGTACGACCGCACGCATTCGAACTCCCTGATCGTCGGAACGATCACGCACACGTCGGTGTCCATGCCCGCTATTGTTTAGGCCCACCTAAAGTACCTGTCGCTCCACGCTGACGATATATATTTCTCGATAGGGGACCGTAGAAATCATACCAACGGCTTTGTGTGGTCTCGCCCTCCAGTACGGTGATTTCAGGCGACGGCGACGACGCCGTGGCATCCCCAGTCATGTCCGAACCAGACGATACAGACGGCGACGGATCCACCGCCGATACGCCCGACCTCGACGATCCACGGTTCTACCTGAACCGCGAGTTGAGCCACCTCGCGTTTCAGAAGCGCGTCCTCCACGAGGCGCTCGACGAGCGAACGCCGCTTTTGGAGCGGGTTCGTTTTCTCGGCATCTTCACCCGCAACCTCGACGAGTTCTTCATGAAGCGGGTCGGCGGCCTGAAACAGCAGATCGACGCCGGCATCACCGACCCTACGGTCGACGGGCGGACGCCCCGCGAGCAGTGGGGGGAGATCCTCGAGACGACCGAGCCCATGTTCGACCGGCAGACCGAGTGCTACCGCGAGGTGATCCGGCCGGCGCTCGCGGAGGCGGGCATCGACATCGTCGACCACGAGGACCTCACCGCCGCGGAACGCGAGCGGATGCGGGCGTACTTCGAGGAGTCCATCATGCCGACGCTGACGCCGCTGGCGTTCGACCCGGCTCACCCGTTCCCCTTCATCTCCAATCTCAGCCTCTCGCTTGGCGCCTTCGTCCGCCACGACCCCGACGAGGAGCCCATCTTCACCCGGATCAAGGTGCCACAGAATCGCCCGCGACTCGTCCCGATCGAGGAGGGGTCGCGCTATATCCTGTTGGAGCAACTCATCGAGGCGTATCTCGACCTCCTAATGCCGAACGTCGAGGTGCTCGACACGGCGCTCTTTCGGATCACGCGCAACGCGGAGGTACGACGCGATCAGGAGGTGGCCGAGGATCTGATCGAGGCCATCGAGGAGGTGATCGAACAGCGGCGCTTCGCCATGGCTGTCAGACTGGAGATCAGCGCCGACGCCCCCGAGGCGATGGTGGCGCTTCTCGCCGACCAGTTGGAACTCGCTCCCGAGGAGGTGTTCTATCGAAGCGGTCCGCTCGATTACCGCGACTTCGACGCGCTCATCGAACTCGACCGCTCCGACCTGAAACGCGAGCGGTGGTCGCCGCTCCCCCATCCCCGGTTCGCCGAGGGGCTGACCGGCGACGCGACGCTCAAAGGGGCCGATCTGTTCGACGAAATCGCGAGCGACGACGTACTCCTCCACCATCCGTACCACTCCTTCGACGGCACCGTCCAGCGGTTCCTCGACGCCGCCGCCAACGACCCCGACGTGTTGGCGATCAAGGCTGCCATCTACCGAACGGCGAGCGACTCGCAGGTGATCCAGCGACTGATCGACGCCGCCGACAACGGCAAGCAGGTGGCCGTGATGGTCGAACTCAAGGCCCGCTTCGACGAGCAGAACAACCTCCAGTGGGTTCGCAAACTGGAGGAGAACGGCATCCACGTCGCCTACGGCACGGTGGGGCTGAAAACCCACACCAAGACGGCGCTCGTCGTCCGCGAGGAGGACGACGGCGTGAAACTCTACTCCCACGTCGCCACCGGCAACTACCACTCCGAGACGGCGAAGGGCTACGTCGACCTCGGCCTCCTGACCGCGGACCGCGACATCGGACAGGACCTCGTGACGGTCTTCAACTTCTTTACCGGACCGTCGCTCGACGAGGAGTTCCGCAAGCTCTTGGTCGCGCCCGTGACGATGCGCGAGCGGTTCACCGATCTGGTGCGCCGGGAGGCCCGGTACGCCCGCGCCGGCCGGCCCGCGCGCATCGTCGCCAAGATGAACGCGCTCGAAGACCCGGCGATGGTGCGGGAACTCTACGAGGCGTCGATGGCCGGCGTCGATATCGACCTCCTCGTCCGCGACATCTGTCGGCTCCGGCCGGGCATCGAGGGCGTCAGCGACACCGTGACCGTCCGCTCGGTCGTCGGGCGCTTCCTCGAACACTCCCGGATCTACTACTTCGAGAACGGCGCGGGGCCGGACGACCCGGCCGAGGCCGGCGGCGGGGCGAACCCTCAGTACTTCATCGGCTCCGCCGACTGGATGACGCGCAACCTCGACTACCGCGTCGAGGCCGTCGCGCCCGTCACCGACCCCGACCTCCGCGAGCAACTCCGGTTCGTCCTCGAAGTGATGCTCCACGACAACCGCACCGGCTGGGAGATGGCGTCGGACGGGACCTACGAACAGCGATCACCGGGTAAGGACCCCGTCTGGAGCACTCAGGAGATACTGATGGAAGCGACCCGGGCCGCTCACGAAAGCGACGACGACCGCGGCATCGACACCGACCACCCCGCCAGCCCCGGCGACCTCCTCGTGACTGCGGCGGACGGGCGCGCGGCAGCCGTCACGGACGCCGACGCGCCGGACGACGCCGACGCCGAGACGGACTAATCCTCCGTCAGCGATTCGAGCAGGTGGACCGCCGGGTCGGGCGCCAGCGGCTCGTTCGCGTTCCCGCAGTGTGGCGACTGGACGCAGGCCGGACAGCCGTCCGCACATCCGCAGTCGTCGATCATCCGTCCAGTTCGGGCCAGCAGCGGTTCGATCCGCTCGAACGCGCCGCGCGCGAGGCCGACGCCGCCCGGGTAGCCGTCGTAGACGAAAATCGTGCTCGCGTCGGTGTGGTCGTGATACGGCGTCGAGAGGCCGCCCACGTCCGCGCGGTCACAGAGCAGTTCGAGCGGCAGGAGCGAGATGAGGCCGTGTTCGGCGGCGTGGATGCCGCCGGCGAAATCGCCCATCCCCCGCATCGCCATCTCCACGTCCCCGGGGACGGTGAAATACAGCGCCGTCGTCGACAGCGTCGTCTCGGGGAGGTCGAGCGCCTCCCGGCCCAGCGTCTCGCCCCGCTTCGCATCCCGGCGTTCGAACCCCGTCACCCGTTCGGTGACGGTCACGTCCGCGAGGTGCACCTCGACCGCGGGCCGGGCCGACAGCGGCGTCGCCTCCCGGTCCCGGTCCACCGTGATCGACTTCTCGGTCAGCACGCGGGTGTAGTAGTCCGCCCACGTCGACTGGAGGGTGGCCACGTCGCGGTCCAGATCCAACTCCCCCACCTCGTAGGACTGGCCCTGATGGTGATAGATCGCACCGGGGTGGGCGTCCCGGAGGGCGTCGCCGAAGCCGAGGGTGGCGATAACGTCCCCGTCGGCCAGCAGGTCGACCTCGCGGTCGTCGACGGTGCGGAGGCCCGTCTCGTGCTGTGGGCTGTGGTCGCCCGCGTGGGTCCACCGGATCCCCTCACTCGTCTCGCGGCGTTCCAGTTCGCCGTCGGCTTCGAGGTCCGCCACCACGTCCGCGAAACCCTCGCCGAAGTGTGCCTCGTCCGCCCGCGACAGCCAGTTCTCCGTCGCCGCCGCGGCGACGTGGGCGGGCAACAGGTGGTCGTTCGCGGGGTCGACGGTCGCCCGCTCCGGGTCGCCGTCGAAGAGGTCGTCGGGGTTGCCCATCAGATACTGGTCCAACTGGTCCTCGCCGGCCACGAGGGCGACGAGCGCGGGGTCCGATCCGCGGCCCGCCCGCCCCGCACGCTGGAAGGTCGACATCCGGGTTCCGGGGTAGCCGTCGAGGAGGACGGCGTCCAGCCCGCCCACGTCGACGCCGAGTTCGAGCGCGCTCGTGCTCCAGACGCCCCGTACGTCACCGCCGTGGAGTCCGGCCTCGATGTCACGCCGGCGGTCGTCGCGCAGCGAGGCCTGGTACGCCTCGATCCGGGTCGCCAGGTCGCGTTCGCCCCGGTCGCGGAGGGCGTCGGCGCTCTCGGTGGCGTAGCGCTCGGCGGTCTGTCGCGCCCGCGTGAAGGCGAGCGTCTGGTGACCCGCGGCCACGAGGTCGGCGAACAGCCGCTTCGTCTCGACGTGGCTCGACCGGCGGCGGCCCGAGCCCTCGTCACCCTCGTACGCCGGCGGGTTCCACAGCAGCCAGTGGCGCGGCCCCCGGCCGCTGGTGTCCTCGTCGACGAGGGCGAACCCCGACTCCGGTCGCCCGGTCAGCCGCGCGGCGTGTTCGACCGGGTTGCCGATGGTGGCCGAACAGCAGACGAACTGTGGGTCGCTCCCGTAGCGCTCACAGAGGCGGGCCAGCCGACGAAAGACGAGGGCGACGTGGCTCCCGAAGACGCCACGATAGCCGTGGACCTCGTCGACGACGACGAGTTCGAGCGAGGAGAGGAGCCACTCCCACAGCCGGTGGCCGTGGGGGAGCAGGCCGTAGTGAAGCATATCGGGGTTGGAGAGGAGGACCGTCGGCCGGCGGTCGCGTACGTCCCGCTTCTCGGTCCGCGAGAGTCGGCCGGTGTAGGTGGCGACCGAGACGCGGCTCCCGAAGCCAAGGGCACGGGCGAGTTCGTCGAGACTCTCCGCCTGATCGGCGATCAGAGCGTTCTGCGGGCCGAGATACAGCGTCCGCCCCCCGTGGTCCATCGCCCGCTCGAACGCGGGGACGGTGTACGCGAGGCTCTTCCCGCTGGCCGTCGGCGTCGCGAGCACCACGTCCCGCCCGTCGCGGACGGCTTCGATGGCCTCGACCTGGTGGCGGTACAGGCGGTCGATCCCCCGGCCTTCGAGTGCGCTCGCCAGTCGCGATTCGAGGTCACAGTCGGCGTCGGTCGGGTCACGGCCGGGGACGAGGCGGTAGTCGGCGAGCTGGTCCGCGTCGGCACGCGCCCGGAGTCGGTCGACGGCGTCCACACTGGCGGTGTGGACGGCGCGAACATACCGATTGCGGTCGAACGGGTGCCCGCGACACCGTTTTGCGCCCGCGAGCCCAACGACTGGACATGACGGATCCCGAGACGGTGCTGATCTACGACGGCGACTGCGCCTACTGCTCCGCGGCGGCGCGGGCGCTCCGCAACCTCCCGTCGACCGGCTCGATTTCGTGGTACGACGACGCGGCACAGGCGTTCCTCGACGCGCAGTACGGCGAGACGCCGTTCGCCATGTTCCTCGTCGACGCCGCGCGCGGACGGGTGTACGCCGGCCGATCCGCGGCCCAGGAACTCGCCGACCGGGCTGGAACCCCCGGACTCGTCGGGGCGCTCGTCCGGGACAACTACGACCGCATCGCGGATGTCGTGGGCCGTCTCTCCGGCCGCGGCCGCGACCCGGACGACTATCACGACGTCTCCCGACTCGACGACGCCGCCCGCGACCGGTTTCCGGCGCTCGCCGCCGCCGCGGCGTCTCCGGACGCCCCGACCGGTCGCCGATGACCGGCGGCACGTACACCCTCCTGCTCGCGCTTCCCGAAGCGGTCGAACTCGACGTGGGCGCGCTCGGCACACGCACCCTCGCCCCTGGCGCGTACGCCTACACGGGGAGCGCCCTCGGGAGCGGCGGCTTCGCCCGCGTCGACAGACACCGCCGCCTCGCGGCCGGCGAGAGCGACACCCGGCACTGGCACGTCGACTACCTGCTCGGCCACCCCGACACCGAACTCCGCACCGTCGTCACGTCGCCCGGCGTCGACGCCGAGTGCGATGTCGCCGGCCGGCTTCCCGCGGGCCCCATCGCTGGCTTCGGCGCCTCGGACTGTGGCTGTCGCTCGCATCTGTCTGTCGACGACAACGTCGAGCGGTTACGGGCGACGATCGAATCGGCACACCGCGCGGTCAGGCGGTCGTGATCGATTCGAAAATGCGCGACCGGGGACACCCGAACCGGTGAATCCGGGCGAATCCGTCGGTTCGGGCGTCGGTTCGGGCGGCGGGCCGGGCAACCCGCCACGAACCCTGTGTCAGAGGCACCCCGGCACTACTAAACAGATTCGACGATACCTTCATGTTACCCCCTGCAGAATGTGCCACTGCTTGACGAATGATATATAGATGTTTTGGTTCGGGTGGCGGTCGATGACCGATCTCTCTCCCGTCGCGGCCGTCGAGCGCCGCATCGACGTGCTTCGCGCGCTCGACGGGGCGCCGGACTCGAAGGTGGGGGTGGCCGCGCGAGTCGACGTCTCGCGGTCGACCGCCGAACGGGCGGTGCACGAACTGGCGACACACGGATTCGTGGCGTCGTCGGACGACGGGTATCGGGTGACGATTTCGGGTCGGCTGGCGCTCGACGCTCACGGCCAGCGAGCGGAGCGCATCGACGCCGCCGCCGCCGTCGCCCCCATGTTCGACGACGTTTCCCTCTCGTTCGACCTCGATCCGGTCGTCCTCGACGGCGCGCGGGTCGTCGAGGTGCAGCCCCACGCCCCCACCCGGCCGGTCGAGTGTATGCTCGCCCTGATCGAGGATGCAACCCACATCTCGGTTTACGCTGGGCGCTTTCTCTCGCGACACTCCCACCGCTATCACGACCGGGTGATCGACGGTATGACGGGCACGTTCGTCGCTGCGGCGCCCGTGATCGAGCGTCAGCGCGCGACACGCCCCGAAGATATGCGGGAGGCGATCGATCGCGGCCACGTGGCCGTCCGCTGCACCGACCGGGACGACCCCGTGACGTTCATCCTCGCGGAGACGCCTACCGGCCCCGAACTGGGGCTGGTCGTCTACCGCGACGAGTCGCCGCGGGGCTTTCTCGGTACCGACGACCCCGCGGCGACGCGGTGGGCCCGGTCCATCTACGAGCGGCTGTGGACGGCGGCGACGGCCGTCTAGCGCCGCGCCCGATCCAGCGCCTCGACCGGCGTCGGCGGCTTCTCCTCGTAGTGATCGTCGAGCTGGGTACGACAGGAGGCGCCGGGGGCGACGACCCGGTCGCCGTCGCTGGCGTCCACCTGGTCGAACAGGATCGAGCCGATGGCCTTGCTCATCGAGAAATGTTCGGCCTCGTAGCCGAACGAACCGGCCATGCCACAACAGCCGGAGTCGAGGGGGTCGACGCCGTAGCCCGCCCGACGCAACACGCCGACCGCGTGGTGGTCCTTCCGGGTCGATTTCTGGTGGCAGTGGCCGTGGTAGGTCAGCGTCTCCGCGGGCGCGTCGAAGTCGAGCACCTCGTCGAGGCGGTGGGCGTCGACGTACTCCATGATTCCGTAGCTGTTGGCGGCCACCGTCTCCACGTCTTCGCCCGAGAGCAGGTCCAGATAATCGGACTGGAACATCACGGCGTCGGAGGGTTCGACGACGACCACGTCCCACCCGTCGCGGACGCGGGGTGCGAGGGCGTCGACGTTCGTCGCCGCCTGCTCCCGCGCCAGGTCGAGAAAGCCCTTCGAGAACGGCGGGCGACCGCTTCCAGTCACGTCATCCGGGATGGCGACGTGGACGTTCGCCGCCTCCAACACCCTGACCGCGGCCTTCCCCGCGTCCGGCGCGTTGTACGTCGTGTAGGAGTCCGGGAAGAGCAGGACCTTCCGATCCGCCTCGCCTTCGCTCACCTGTGCGCCGCCGCGGGCGTCGAACCAGTCGACCAGCGACTCGCGGTGGAAGGTGGGGAGCGAGCGGTCCCGCGCGATGCCGACCGTCTTCTCCATGGCGAGGCGGGCGCCCGGCACCTTCGCCGCCCAGTTCGAGAGGGGGGCGAGCGCCGATCCCAGCGCGTTCAGCGCGTCGATGTTCGCGAACAGTTTGTCCCTGAGGCTGGAGCCGTGGCGTTGGTGATGTTCGTGTGTCACCTCCGCTTTCAGCTTCGCGAGGTCGACTTCGCTGGGGCAGTCCTTCGAACAGCCCTTACAGCCGATACAGAGGTCGAGCACCTCGTGCATGAACTCCACGTCGAACTGCTCCTCGTCGTCCAAGTCACCGCTCATGGCCTGCCTGAGCAGGTTCGCCCGCCCCCGCGTGGCGGTGATCTCCTCTTGGCTGGCGCGGTAGGTGGGGCACATGACGCCGCCGGTGGTCTCCTGGGGGCCGCGACAGCCGCCACAGCCGTGACAGAGTTCGACCATGCCCTGGAGGCCGTTCTCGTTGTCCCACTCCAGGGCGGGGTCGAAGCCGGCGTCGAAGTCGTAGTCGGCATCGAACCGGAGGTTCTCGGTCATATCGGCGTCGCCGCAGATGTTCCCGGGGTTGAGCAGCCAGTCGGGGTCGACTGCCGTCTTCAGGTCGCGGAAGGTCTGCCAGAGGTGGTCGCCGTACAGCTTCCGGTTCCACTGGGTGCGCGCCCGGCCGTCGCCGTGTTCACCCGAGACGGAGCCGTCGTATTTCACCACCAGATCGGTCGCGGCGTCGGCGATGGACTCCATCGTCTCGATGCCTTCGACCGTCTTCGTGTTGACCAGCGGGCGGATGTGGAGGACGCCCGGGCCGGCGTGGGCGTAGTAGCTAGCGAAGGTGTCGTGGTCGTCGAGGATGTCCTGGAAGTCCGCGACGTAGGCGGGCAGGTTCTCGGCCGGGATGGCGGTGTCCTCGATGAACGCGATGTGTTTGGCGTCGCTGGTGCGGCCCAGCAGGATCGGGAGGCCGGATTTGCGCATCTTCCAGAACTTCTCCCGCGTCTCGGCGTCGTGGGCCTCCATCGCCGCCCGGGCGCGCCGGGGCTCGGCCGTCAGATCCGCCGCGTCGGCCGAGGGGTCCGCGTCGGACTCGCCGCCGGGCACGCGGTCGGCGATCAGGTCCGCCACCTTCCGTCGGCCCTCGTCGTCGCTGTCGGCGTAGAACTCGACGAGGAGGACCGAATCGGTTCCCTCGGGGAGCAGTCCGACCACGTCTTTGAACTCGGCCGTCTCGCGTGCCAGGTCGAGCAACACGTCGTCCATCACCTCCACCGCGGCGGGGTCGTGCTCCAGAATCGGCGCCACGTCCTCCATCGCGTCGAGCAGGTCGTCGTAGGTCAACAGGCCGATGGCCTTCGTCTCCGGCAGGGGTTCGAGCGAGACGGTCGCCGCCGTGATGATCGCGAGCGTCCCCTCGCTGCCCGCGAGTAGGCGGGCGAGGTTGACCGATCCCGACTCGGACTCATCGATCAGCACGTCGAGGTTGTAGCCGGAGACGTTGCGCTTGAGGTCCGGATACCGCTCGCGCACCTCGTCGGCCTCCTCGTCGACGATGCGGAGGGTTTCGGCGTAGAACCGTTCTTCGAGCGACCCGTCGGGGTCGGCGCCCGCGCGGAGTTCGTCCATCGTCACGTCGCCGAACGTCGTCACCGTCCCGTCCGCGAGGACGGCCTCGACTTCCTCGACGTAGGCGTCGGTCTTGCCGTATTTCAGCGAGTGTGCGCCAGTCGAGTTGTTGCCGATGGCGCCGCCGAGGACGCTCTTGTCGCCCCACGCGGGGTCGGGCGCGAACTTCAGCCCGTGGGGGGCGAGTTCGGCGTTGAGGTCGCCGAGTTTCACGCCGGGTTGGGCGCGGGCGCGCCGGGCGTCGGGGTCCATCTCCAGCACGTCCGTCATCGCCCGCGAGAAGTCGAGGACGACCGCCTCGTTGACGGTCTGGCCGGCGAGGCTGGTGCCGCCGCCCCGCGGCAGGACGGGGATTTCCCGCTCGGCGCAGTACTCGACCACTGCGGCCACGTCGGCCGTCGAGGTGGGGAAGACGACGCCGATGGGCGTCATCTCGTAGGCGCTGGCGTCAGTGGCGTAGAGCTGTCGGGAGTAGTCGTCGAACCGCACGTCGCCCGCGATCAGCCCGTTCAGGTCGTCGACCATCCCCGGCCGGTCGACGTCGTCGCTTCGATAGTCGTAATCGCCCGCCGACGCGGGATCGCCGTCGGCGTCACCTGTCGTTGCCATTGGCGGCCACTTGGTGTATGGCCGCATAAAATGGCGGGTCCTCGCCCGGCGCCGCGACCGGTCGAGCCTCCCGTGACTGGCCGACGCGTTCAGAACACGCCGGGGAACAGCACGTACCCGAACAGGAGCGTCAGGAGCCCCGTCGCCGTCGCGTAGTACGCGAGCGGGATGAGCTCGTAGCGGATGACGCGTCCCTCCTCGCCGACGAGGCCGACGACGGCCAGCGCCGCCACGACGTTGTGGACGGCGATCAGGTTACCGATGGCCCCACCCACGGCCTGCGCACCGAGGATGATCGTCCGCGGGAAGCCGATCTGATCGGCCACGCCGTACTGGAAGGTGCCGAAGAGGATGTCGGAGACGGTGTTCGACCCCGCGAGGAAGGCCCCGAGCGCGCCGACGAGCGACGCGAAGAAGGGGTAGACGCCGCCGGCGACCCCCGCCATCGTATCGGAGAGGACGATCAGCATGCCGTCGGTGCCCGTTGCCGTCCCCGACTGGAGCATGATCTGGACCGTCGCCACCGCGAAGAGCAGGGCGATGACGGCCGGCGTCACCTTCTCTATCGTCTCGCTCCACGCGCCGGTGATCTCGTCGGTGGACATCCCGTGGATCGGGATGGTCAGCAGGTGGACGGCGACGAACACCGCGCCGGGCAGGTACAGCGTGGCGAAAGACCCCGACAGCGACGTGCCGAGGATCCCCTGCCACTGCAGGACGAGATTCGACTGCAGGAACGTCGTCACCGGGCCGACGACGCGGGTGACGACCAGCAGCAGCGCCACGAGGGCGTAGGGCGCCCACGCCCGCGGGAGCGACATGGTCTGGACGGTACCGCCGTCGGCGGCGACGTGGGTCCCGCGCGACGAGGACTCGCCGGGCTGGATGTCGCCGATCCAGTGATCGGGCCACGCGGACTGTTCGGCGAAGTCCCACTCCTCGTCGGGGTGGAAGAAGCCGGCCTTGAGCGCGCCGACCGTGACGAACAGGCCGACCATCGCGCCGATCAGGCCGGGGAACTCCGGCCCGAGGAAGTACGCCGTCGCCCAGTAGGGAACGGCGAAGGACGCCCACGCGAACAGCGTGAGCGGCAGGACTTCGAGCGCGGGCTTGATCGACCGTTTCTCGCCGAAAAAGCGGGTCATCATCGCCACGCCGATGAAGGGCAGGACGGCGCCGACGACGACGTGGAACGAGGCGGCCCACACCGCGATGTCGGCCACCCATCCCTGGACCGTCATGCCCTGAGCGGCGACGGCGGAGTTGATGACCTCCACGTCGCCGAAGATGTCGATCATGCCGATGATGAGCGGCGTTCCGACGGCGCCGAAGGTAATCGCCATCAGGTTGCCGGTGAGCGCGACCACGACGGCCGCGAGCGGCGGGAAGCCGAGGCCGACCAGCAGCGGGCCGACGATGGCCGCGGGCGTCCCGAAGCCGGCCGCGCCCTCGATGAAGGAGCCCATTAGGAAGACGAGCAGGACGACCTGCACACGCCGGTCGTCGCTGATCGAGGCGAAGCCCTGATTGATGGCGTCGAAGGCCCCGGTCTGTTTGAGCGTGTAGAGCAGGAGGATCGCCCCGAAGACGATCCACAGGATGCTCGCAGCGGTGATGAAGCCGTTGATGGTGGCGGCGCCAATCCAAGTCGGCGACATGTTCCACCCGAAGTAGCCGGCGCCGATGGCGACGACCCACGCGACGGGCATCGCCCGCGTCGCGGGCCAGAACCGCCCGACCATCAGGTACGCGATGGCCGCCAGCGGCAACACCGCGATGGCGACGTCGATGGCCGCCATCACGCCACCGCCCCGGCGTCGACCGCCGCTCGATTCGTTCCACAGTCGTTCGCTGATCGATCTGGCATCGTTCCATGGCACCGTTTACCCCGATATATATCCGTCGTTCCTCGCTTTTCGTGATGTTTGCCCGGAAACCGGTTCGGTGTTCGGGAGGCGGTTTCGTCGAATGAACTGGATTATTCGGGTCGTTGGTGCGGTTCTAAGCCGGTTTCTCTACTTCGACGGAGATCCAATACACACGAACGAAGAGGGAGATGCACACGTGTGTAGTCGAAGTTCGTTCGTGTGCAAAGGCTTATTTCCACGTGTGAACTGGGATTCGTCATGAGCGACCGTCCCCGGAACGACGACGGGCAGTACGCCGATCACATCCCGCCGGAGCGGGCGCTGGAGGTGTTCGACGAACGGGACGACCTCGCTCGGCCGCTCACCGCGAGCGACGTGATGGCGGCGCTCGACTGCTCGCGCCGGACGGCCCACAACAAACTGGAGACGCTCGTCGACCGGGGAACGCTCCGGACGCGGAAGGTCGGCGCCCGGAGCCGAGTCTGGTGGGTGCCGATGGAGCGCGACCCGTCGCCGGACGACGACCGGCCACTCGCCGTCGACAACGCCATCCGGGACGCGGCGCTCCCCGGAAGCGGGCCGACCCTCGAGGCGCGGCGGGAGGCGCTGTCGGCCGCCTACGACTACCTCGCGGCCAACCCCGAAGCCAAGAAGGCCGACTTCATCCGCGACGTCTACCACGACAACCCCGCGGGCTACGAGTCCGCTGAGGCGTGGTGGAACGCCATCCAGCCGGCGCTGAAGGGACTCCCGGGCGTCGACCCGCCCGCCGAGCGCGGCCATCTCTGGCATTTCCTCGGCGGCGACTGAGCTCTCCGACCGGTCCCTTTTTTTCGGCGCGACGCAGAGTCCCACTGTCCCGACCGCCATGCGCACACCGACGACGACCAGCGACTGCCGGACGCCACGCGACCCCTTCGACCGTGGCTGACGACGCGTCCGCCGCCGCCGACACCGACGACACCGACGCGGACGGCCCCGTCTACGCCTCCGAAGTCGAGGGGCGACAGTACCGCGGCACGTGGTACTGTCCCCTGCCGTACGACGAGTTGGAGCGCGCGCCGGAGACGGCCGACTACCCCGACCGCGGCACGGGCGGGGCCCTCCGGCTGGCCGAACTCCCGCGGGTGCCGCGCGTCCGTCACGTCGTCGGGCCGAGTGCGATCATGCTCGGCGCGTCGCTCGGCAGCGGCGAGACGCTGTTCTGGCCCGGCCTGATCGCCCGGCACGGCTGGGCCATTTACTGGGCGTTCGTCGTCGGCGTCTTCACGCAGTTCGTCGTCAACACCGAACTCCAGCGGTGGACGCTCGCGACCGGCGAGAGCGTCTTTCGTTCGTACGTCCGCGTCAACCGCGCGTGGCCGTGGGTGTTCCTCCTCGCCGGCCTCCTCAGCCTCGGGTGGCCCGGCTGGGCCGCCGGCGCCGCGCAGGTCGCCGCCACCGCCACCGGTCTCGCGGGCACGACTGTCCTCGGCTTCCCCGCGTGGAAACCGCTCGCAGTCGGCCTGTTGCTCGTCGTCTGGCTCTCGTATCAGGTCTCCTCGGTCGCCTACAACGCCGTCGAGGCGCTCCAGGTCGGCCTGCTCTTCGTCGCCATCGCGACGGCGCTCCTCCTCGCCGTCGCCAGCGGCGCCGTCGCCGAAGTCGGCTCCCTGCCTACGGCCGTGACGGGCGTCGGATCGCTCCCCCCCGAGATGGACGTGGCCGTCTTCCTCGGCGGCCTCGCCTTCGCGGGCGCCGGCGGCTACCTCAACCTCTCACAGAGCCTCTGGGCCCGCGAGAAGGGCTACGGTATGGGCAACTACCAGGGCCGCGTCCGTAACCCGTTCACCGGCGACGACCCCGAACCGATCCGGCGTGACGGCTTCGCCTTCCGCGCCACGACCCTGAACCTGCAACGCTGGCGTGGCTGGTGGCGCGTTATTCAGGTCGAACACCTCCTCACGTTCGTCGTCGGCCTCCTCCTCGTGGCGACGGTGCTGATGGCCGTCGCCCGTCGGCACGCGCCGGGGGCCGGCGCGAACGCGCTCGACATGTGGCTGGACACCATCGCTCCCTCGCTCGGCGGTCTCGGGGCGTTGCTCGTCTTCGTCCTCCTCTTCGTCGCCCTCTTTACCACCGAGTACGCCATCGTGGAGTCGTTCGTCCGCAACTCCGCGGACGCCGTCTACGAGACGTTCGCGCGCGACGCCGGCTGGGACCTCTCGCGGCTGTTCTGGTGGCTCCTCACCGGATTCACCGTCTGGGGCGTGGTCGTCATTCTCCTCTTTTCGGCCCCGCTCGGCACCCGCGGGCCCTTCCTCCTGCTCGTCGTCGGCGCCGCCCTCTCCGGCGTGATGATGTGGCCGTACACCGTTCTCACCCTCCTCGTCAACACGCGGCGACTCCCAGAACACCTCCAACCCGGCTGGAGTCGGCTCGTCGCCATGTGGTGGGCGTCGGGCTTCTACGGCTATTTCAGCGTCCTCCTGATCGGCCAGACGGCGGCCACCGTCGGCGTCGACGCGTTCGCGACGAGCGTCGGCGTCGTCGGCAGCGGCCCCGGGGGCTACGCCCTCTGGGTGGGGTACGCGCTCGTGCAGGCGTACGCGGTGATCCGCTCCGTCGGCGCCAAGCGCGCCGCGGCGGGCACCGTCGCGGCCCTCGCCGACCGCTGACCGCCGACCGCGTACCGAAGCTACAAAGCCGCCGCGTCCCAAGATATCGGGCATGGCAACGACGACCACGAACCCGACCCTCTCGACGTTCGAGGCGGCGCTCGCCGACCTCGGCGTCGAGTTGACCCGGACGACGGTCGAGGACTTCGCGACGACGCTCGACGGCATCGTCCGCGACCCGGCCGTCGGCGTTCCCCTCCCATTCGACGTCGAGTACCCCGATAGCGTGACGGTCGACCCCACGCCCGCCGACCTGGAACGCGCCGAGACGGGCATCACGCCCGCCTCCTACGGCGTCGCCAACTACGGGAGCGTCCTCCTGCCCTCGACCGACGACGGCGCCGAACTCGTCTCCCTCTACCCGAAACTCCACGTCCCCGTGATCCGCGCGAGCGACGTGCTTCCGGATCTGCCCGAGGCGCTCGACCGCTTCGGCGACGCCGCCCGAGCGGAGGACCTGAGCGCCATCGTCGCCACCGGCCCGAGCGCCACCGCCGACATGGGGAAACTCGTCCTCGGTGCCCACGGCCCCGAGGCCGTCCACGTGGTGATGCTCGATGAGTAAGGGTCGCGGCGACAAGGCGGCCGAAATCCGGCGCCTGATGGCGACCGAGGGTCCCGCCATCGAGGAAAACACCAAGGGCTTCAATCGGAAGCGACAGGAGGCGGTCGCCAACTTGGAGAACTACGAGGAACTCCGGGACCGCGCCCGCGAAATCAAGGAGGACGCCATCGACCGCCTCCCCGAACTGATCGACCAGCTCCGCGAGGCCGTCGAGGACAACGGCGGCCACCTCTACGTCGCCGACGACGCCGCCGACGCCAACCGGTACATCCGCGACGTGGCGGCGGACAAAGACGCCGAGCGGCTGGTCAAGAGCAAGTCGATGACCACCGAGGAACTGGAGGTCAACGACGCCCTCGCCGAGGACGGCGTCGACGTGGTCGAGACGGACCTCGGCGAGTGGGTGGTTCAACTCGCCGACGAGACGCCCTCCCATCTCATCGCGCCGGCCATCCACCGCTCCCAAGAGAGTATCGCGGAGCTGTTCGAGACGGTGTTCGACCCCGTGGACCCGCCGCAGACGGCGGACGAACTCACCAGCTTCGCCCGCGAGAAGTTGGGCGAGCGCATCCGCGACGCCGACATCGGCATGACCGGCGCCAACTTCGTCACCGCGGATTCGGGGACGATGGCCATCGTCACCAGCGAGGGCAACGCCCGGAAATGTGCCGTCACGCCCGACACCCACATCGCCGTCACGGGCGTCGAGAAGGTGGTGCCCTCCACGGACGACCTCTCGCCCTTCCTCGAACTCCTCGCGCGGTCGGGCACGGGGCAGGACCTCACCGCTTACGTCTCCCTGCTCACCCCGCCGGTCGACTCGCCGACGGTCGACTTCGACGACGACGAGACGCCGCTCTCCGAGCGCGATTCCGACCGCGACTTCCACCTCGTCCTGATCGACAACGGCCGCATGGCGATGCGCGAGGACGACCAGCTTCGCGAGACGCTGTACTGTATCCGCTGTGGGCAGTGTTCGAACTCCTGTGCCAACTTCCAGCACGTCGGGGGCCACGCCTTCGGCGGCGAAACGTACTCCGGCGGCATCGGCACCGGCTGGGAGGCGGGCATCGAGGGCCTCGACACCGCCGCCGAGTTCAACGACTTCTGTACCGGCTGTTCGCGGTGTGTCAACGGTTGTCCCACCAAGATCGACATCCCGTGGATCAACACCGTCGTCCGCGACCGGGTGAACCGCGGCAACGAACCCGAGGGCTACGACTTCCTCGTCGAGGGGCTGACGCCCGACGAGGAGCCCGGTGGCCTCGACCTCGGCAAGCGACTGTTCGGCAACTTCGAGACACTGGCGAAACTCGGGAGCGCAACGGCCCCCGTCTCCAACTGGCTCGCCGGGGCCGGCCCGGCCCGGTGGGCGCTCGAACGCGTCGCCGGCGTCGACGCTCGCCGTGACCTCCCCGAGTTCCAGCGCGAGACGCTGGTCGACTGGTTCGAGAACCGCGTCTCCACCGTCCCCGACCCGACCCGCGAAGTCGTCCTCTACCCCGACGTGTACACCAACCACGTCCAGGTCGAACGCGGGAAGGCCGCGGTCAGGGTGCTCGAAGCACTCGGCGTCTCCGTCCGCGTGCCCCCCGTGCGCTCCAGTGGCCGCGCGCCCCTCTCGCAGGGCATGATCGCCACCGCCGAGGACCACGCTCACGACGTGTACGGCCGTCTCGCCGAACACATAGACGCCGGGCGCGACGTGGTCGTGATCGAACCCTCCGACCTCGCCATGTTCGACAGCGAGTACGAGCGGTTCCTCCCCGAGGCGTCCGCGGAGCGCTTGCAGGAGCACAGCTACGAGATCATGGAGTACGTCTACGGTCTGCTGGAGAACGGCGCCGATGCCGACGCCCTCCGCGCCGGCGACGGAGACGAAGTCGCCTACCACGCCCACTGCCAGCAGCGGACGCTTGGGCTGGAGGCCCACACCGTCGCGGTGCTGGAGGACCTCGGCTACGACGTGCTCACCTCCGACGTGGAGTGTTGCGGGATGGCCGGCTCCTTCGGCTACAAGGACACCTACTACGAACTGAGCATGGACGTGGGCGACGACCTGGCCGAGCAGTTCTCGACGCAGGAGGCACGGGACCGGACCGTCGTCGCCAGCGGGACCTCCTGTCTGGAGCAACTCGACGCCCTGCTCTCGCGGCCGTCGACGCATCCGGTCGAGTTGCTCGCGCCGTAAGCGTCGTCTACCGCCCCTCGACGGCGGTCAACACGTCTTCGACGACGCCGTCGGACCGGTCACGGACCCGTCCGCGTTCCGGGTCGTACCGAACCAGCCCCGCCTCGTCGAGCATCGGCAGCGTGCTGTGCTGGAGTCTGACCAGCGCCTCCTCGGTGCCGTGTGCCGAGACGTAGTCCGCCACTTCCTGCTCGGACGCGACGCCGTCGGTCTCGTCGAGCAGATATCGAACGACTAACCGCCGCTGTTCGTCGGCCAGTGCACGAAAAACCTCGTCAGCGGGCGCTGCCTGCATACACCGGCCGTTGGGGGAACGGGTACAAATTGTCACCCCGTAACGCGACGACAGCCCCTGTCGTGTCGTCCACGGTCGGCAGTCTCGTACGGTTCGTCGTACGTCCGTACCGGTGGCTCGCCGCCCCGTCCTGGCGACCCACCGGGACACAGTTACAGCGATCCGTATCAGCCCACCGTCTTCAGCGTCGCCTCGTCGCGGTACCGTCGGTACACCGACTCCACCGCCGCCAGCAGGTCGGGGTCGTCCGACACCGCGAGTGCGTGGGGCTGTCCGTCCTTAGAGACGGCAACTGCCGCCGTTCCGTCCATGATCCCCACGAAAAAGGGAATCTCAGCCGGGTGGACGTAGATGTCGACCGCGTCCGATTCGACCGTCGTCATGTGGCCGTCGTTGTAGTCGGTCCTCGACTCCGCCACCTCGCTCGCGTACTGGGATATCACCGCCTCCACGTCCACGTCCTCGCCGCGTCGAACCCGTGCCGCCAACTGGTCGATGCTCTCCTTCTGGACGCCCGGTGCGACTTCCCGGATTCGCGTCGCCTCCGCACGGAGCGAGAGGATGCGGTCGAGGACGCCGAACGGGTCCGCGTCCGACGCGACGAGCAGTTCCGCTCCGTCGAGACCCGCAAGCGGAAGCTCCCGCAACGCCGGCGGGGCGTTACGGAGCAACGGCTCGAAATCGAGCGCCGTCTCCGTCGCCGTGAGAGCGGTATCGAGTCGGTCCGCGATGTGGGCGCCGAACGGTGTGAGCCGGAGTTCCCCCTCGGCGTCCCGGAGGTATCCCCGCTCGTCGAGCGAGTTCACGATCCGGATGACGGTTCTGTGTGACGCGTCAAGCCGTGTCTCCAGTTCCCGTCGCTCGATGGGCGCGTTCTTCGCGACGATATCGAGCGCTTGCGCCCGATTTTCGGACTGCGTTACGAATCGAAGCTCCGCGACGGCTCGCCCCATACCCGTCACGTGTCCGGCGATCACGTAAATAAGGCGCGCACGAAATTCGCCGCTGGCGCGCCGCCGTACACCGCGTCGCTCCTATCCGCGAACTATTAAGACCCGCGGCGAACAGGGTGGGGTATGGACGGCACGCCACAGGAGATTACGACGCTCGTCGGGCGCGAGGTGTACTCGAACAACGGGGTCTTCGTCGGGGAAGTCGAGGACGTGCGACTGGATCTGAATCAGCAGGCCGTCACCGGACTCGCACTCGGCGAACTCAGCCAGGAACTGTTCGCCGGCCGCATCGAGGCCGGCAAGGGTGTGATGATCCCGTACCGCTGGGTCCGGGCCGTCGGCGACGTCATCCTGATCAACGACGTGGTGGAACGGCTGGAAGACGACAACGAGGACGAGGAAGTCGTCGCCTAACTCCCGTTTCCGGCCTCGGCCGCGCTCTCGACGCCCATCGCGTCGAACAGCTTCTTGCGAACCGCCTCCTCGGCCAGCGCCAGAAGCGTGTCCCGGTTGTCCTCGCTGGCCTCGATACCGGTAAACAGCCCGAGCGGAATCTCGACGCTCCCCTGCGTCGAGTGGCCACCCGTCTCGCCGATGCCGCCGTAGGCGTCGTCCAACACGTTTCCGATGTTGATTCGGATGTCCTTCGAGCGCGCCGCGAGGTAGATGGTGTCGTCGGCGATGCCGAAGACGGCGGTGGTGGTGATCCCCTCTAGGTTCAGGAGATGCTGGGCGGCCTGGGCAAGCGCGTCGCGGTCACGGATGAACCCCGCGTTCGAGACCAGGTGGCTCCCCTGGACCTGCCGGTTCTGGATGGCCTCGGCGAGGACGTCGAGCGTCTCCGGCGACATCGACGGCGACTCCACCTGTTCGAGGGTGTCGTGGTTGGCGAACGGGTAGAGATACGCCGCCGCAGTCAGGTCGGCCGGCGTCGTGTCACGCTTGAAATCGAGCGTCTCGGCGCGAATGCCGTACAGCAGCGCCGTCGCCACCGCCTCGTCCGGCGAGAGGTCGAACTCTTGGATGTACTTCGTGAGGATGGTCGAGGTTGAGGAGACGTTCGGCCGTACGTCGATGAACTCGGCGTCGTAGTCCGTCTCCGGTTCGTAGTGGTCGATGAAGATGTCGACGCCGGTTCCAAGGTCCAAGTCACCGGATTTCATGTGATCGACCAGTGCGACGAGGCCGTAGTCGTCGAGCGACCCCACGTCCGAGAGCGGCAGGAGTTCGATGCCGAGAAGGTTGACGAAGGCCCGGTTCTCCTGGTGGCCGATGTCGCCGTGATAGAGGATGTCGGCGTCGGCGTCGTGAGCCTCGGCGATGGCCTGGAGCGCCACCGCGCTGGCGATGGAGTCCGGATCGGGGTTGTCGTGGGTGAGGATGGCGACCGGCCCCGTCGCCGACCGCAGGATGTCGGCGAGTTGCTGGGCCTTGTACTCCAGTTCGCCCGTCTCCAGCGCGCGGAGGGCGGACTCGGCGATTACTTGCGAGGGAGTGATCACCACGTCCGCGCCCGCCTCGGTCAACTCGTCCTCCGAGACGGGGTCGGACGCGCGCACGATGATGAACTGGTCGCCGCCGCGCTCGCGGATGGTGGAGACGGCCGCCTTGTTCGCCTCGACGTCGGAGGCGAGAATGAGGAGGACGTCCCGGTCGGCGACCATGTCGGCCACCTCGTCGTCCCGGATGTCGGTGCGCCGGGCGTCGAGGTCCTGATCGCGAAGCGCTTCGACGCGGCTCTCGTCCCGGTCGAGGATCAGCACGTTCTTGCCTTCGCTCGCGAGGCCCTCGGCGACAGCGTGGCCGACGCTCCCACAGCCGAGGATCGCGTACGACGACATCGTCGAGACCGTAGCCGCGTTGCTCATGCACGCCGACGTATCGCGGCATTTCACTTAACCTCGTCCCTTCCGCCCACCGGACGGGAAGGGAAACGCCTTTTAGTTGGCCACCGATAGCGAAGGTAGAGGGCCGGTAGCTCAGTCAGGTAGAGCGACGGACTCTTAATCCGTCGGTCGGGGGTTCAACTCCCTCCCGGCCCGTGAGAAATCCGCGAGCGACAGCGAGCGGTTTCGAACGACCCGTGGAGGGGTTGAACCACGCGAGACGAACGTCGTGAGTCTCGCGATCGGGGTCAACTCCCTCCCTCTCGCCGACGTGTTTTCAGTAACGCCGAGCCAACGAGCCGTTCGGACGGCCGTACGGAGAGCGTGACGCTGATAAGGCCGTACGTTTCCGGTATCGGTATGACTCGGCTCGGCACGACGGTGGCGCTCGTGGTCCTCGTGGTTCTCGCCGGCTGTGGCGGCGGGGCTGGCCCGGACGGAACGGCGACGCCGACGGAGACGGCAACCCCAACGGCGACACCCACTCCCACAGCCACCTCGGCCGGTGACGGGACCGTGACGTACCCAGCCGGGTGGTCCGACGCCGGCGTGACGGACGCCCAGTCGGCGCTCGAATCCCACTACCGGGCGGTGCTCACCGGCCCGTCGGCGACGGTGCAGTATCGGTCCCGTATCATCCGGGCCGAGAGCGATGGGGCCGCGAACACCACGATGGACATGCGACTCGACACGGGCGACCGACGGCTCTACGCCCGCATCGACGGCACGGAGCGGACGCGCGAGGTCTTTTTCGCCGACGGAACGTTCCGGCAGTGGAGCGTGCGCAACGAGACGGTCGTCGGCCGCGCCAACACCACCTTCGTCCGCGTGTCCCAGTCGATAGACAACGGGGTCCTCCGGTCACAGCTCCTGACCTACCGGCTCGAACTGAACGAAACGGTGACGCGTGGCGGCAGCACGGCGCTGGTGTACGACGTAATCGGCGTGTACGACAACACGCGCTCGGGGACGTACGGCACTGCTACGTCGGCGTCGGGTCGGGTCGTCGTCAGCGAGCGCGGGCGGGTGATCGACATCCAGACGACGGTGACCTACACCGAGGGCGAAGTCGCCTACCAGTACTCGCAGACACGCATCGGCGAGACGGACGTGCCGACCCCCGAGTGGCGACGGGAGGCGTGACCCGGACGAAGGAGTTAGGATCGGGCAGCGATCACGATCACACGTGACTCACGACGAGTCGGCGACCCCCGATCCGGCGGCGGCGCAGGTCACCGTCTACACGCGCGAGGAGTGCCATCTCTGTGACGAGGCCATCGAGACCATCGAGCGCGTCGCGGCGTCGCTCTCGCGACCGGTCGAGCTCGAAACCGTCGACGTCGACGCCGACGCCGAGCTACGCGAGCGATACGGCGACCGCGTCCCCTACGTCACGGTCGACGGGCGGCCGCAGTTCAAATACCGCGTCGACCCCGACGACCTGCGAGCGATCCTGACGGCGTAGGCCGTATCGACGCTGGACGGGTCCGCGTCGGATTCGGCGGCCCGTCACGCCGGTGCGTTTTATCCCTCCCCGTGCGAAAGGGCGACCCGACAGCCGTGATTCGCGTCCTGTATCTCCACCCGCCGTCGTCGTCGGCGACCCGCATCGCCACCGCCCTCGACGCCGCGGTGCCGGTGGCCGTCCGTACGGCGACGACCGTGGACGACGCGCGCGACGCCCTCGATCCGTCGATCGACTGCGTCGTCAACGCGTTCGGGCCAGCCGACGGGACGGGCATCGAGTTGCAACGGATGGTTGCTGACCGCGCCCCCGACCTGCCGCAGGTGTTGGCGCCGGCCGACGACGCCGCGGGCGACGCCGCCGATGGCCTGGTGGACCGAATCGTGGCGGCGGTGGGCGCGACGGGTGCGGACGCGAACGGGGACGCGAGCGCGGACACGAACGCAGCGTCGTCGATGTCGACGACGACGCTTCTCGACGCCGTGCCGGGCATCGGCCTGCTCGTCGCCTCGGACGGCGACATACGCCAATGGAACCCGCGTGCCGCGGCGGTGTTGGACGACGTATTGCTCCGCGAGGCCGACGTGACCGCTGTCGTCGTGCCGGACGCGCGTGACCGCCTGGCCGAGGCACTCGCGACGGCGATGGAGACGGGGCAACGGATCGTCGAGGCGTCGGTCGAGACGCCGGCGGGCGAGCGGATCGATCACGAGTGGACGCTGACACGCGTCGACGAGGGCTCGGTAGCCGTCGTCGGTCTCGATGTCTCCGAGCGGGCGGAGTTCGCCGCCGAACTCCGGGCGACCGAGTCGTCGCTGGCCGCGCTCTACGAGACGCTCTCCGATCGCGACCTGACGTTCGAGGACCGCCTCGGACGCGTTCTCGAACTCGGCTGTGACCGCCTCGGCGTCGACTACGGCTTTCTCACGCGAATCGACGGCGACACGCAGCGGATCGTCGACTCCCGGGGCACGCACCCGTCGCTCCAGCCGGGGAATCAGTGCCCGCTCTCGCAGGCGTACTGCCGGAAGACGATCCAGGGGGAGGGCTTGCTCGGCGTCCACAACGCCGTCGCGGCAGGGTGGGCGGACGACCCCGCCTACGACGTGTTCGACCTCGGGTGTTATCTCGGCGGGAAAGTGCTCGTCGACGGCGACCTGTACGGGACGCTGTGTTTTGCCGACACCGACGCCCGCGAGACGGCCTTCTCGGATGTCGAGCGGATTTTCGTCGAACTGTTGACCCGGTGGGTGAGCTACGAACTCGAGGAGCGCGCGGCGCGCGCGGAACTGGAACGACAAAACGAGCGGCTCTCCGAGTTCGCCAGCATCGTCAGCCACGACATCCGCAACCCACTGAACGTCGCCCAGGGGCAACTCGAACTGGCGCGGGAGACGGGCACGATGGACCACCTGACCGAAGCCGAGGACGCCCTCGACCGGATGGAACGGCTCGTCACCGACCTGTTGGAACTCGCGCGACAGGGATCGGTCATCGAATCGGCTGCGGAGGTGAGCCTCGACGATGTGGCGGCGGATGCGTGGGCGAGCGTCGCCACCGGCGACGCCGACCTGGTCGTCGAGGCCGATGGCCACGTCACGGCCGACCGCGAGCGACTCCGACGGTTGCTGGAGAACCTGTTTCGGAATAGTGTGGAGCATGGCTCCACGGACAGCCAGACGCAGTCTGACGACGCCGCGGAACACGCCGATTCCGACCATCTCACCGTCCGCGTCGGCGTCGTCGACCGCGGGTTCTACGTCGAGGATACGGGCCCCGGCATCCCCGCCGACGAACGCGACATCGTCTTCGACCGGGGCTACTCCACGAACGACGGCACCGGCCTCGGACTCACGATCGTCCACGCCATCG
>Ga0209917_1000175_pt1 | contig 25933 bp, 29 predicted proteins | sample SalPon2_C_H2O_MG_FD_185710 | JGI IMG/M metagenome (GOLD analysis project Ga0209917, IMG submission 185710) | Salt pond water microbial communities from South San Francisco under conditions of wetland restoration - Salt Pond MetaG R2_C_H2O_MG... | ecosystem: Environmental > Aquatic > Non-marine... | reverse complement strand
CACGACCGGGGCGAACGGTGCCGCCCGGAGGATGCGGTGAAAATCGTACAAGTGTATGAACAAAGCCACAACGATACGCCAAAATAGCCCATATTCAAAGCACTATTTCCTTTATTCTGTCCAGTATGTCCGATAAATATTTATCCCTCTGCCCATACGATCATGTATGGCAGAACGCGACGACGGATCGACGGTCGCATCGCACACCGAGTACGTCCGGACTCGGATACAGTGTGTCGGCTGTGGGATGAGCGTCCCGACGGGGAAGGGGAGCGGCCGGCGGCTGTGCGGCCGCTGCCGGCGGAGCAACTGATGGATCGCACGGACGCGACGCTCCAGCAAGCCCCGGAGTTCGAACTGGAGTGTCTCTACGACGATCCGTCGAGTCCGTCGGAGCTGACGGTGTTCTCGCCGGAGACGCCGGCGATGGCGACGGAGTGGCTCACCGTCGACCGGTCGTCGGCGGTCAGCCTCGATCGGATGCGGTAGCGCCTACTCGTCGTCGGGGCGCACGAAGCCGTCCTCGTCGTCGGACGACCACACGCCCGACACGTCGGTCGGATCGACCGGTACCTCCTTGCGGTTCCCCATCGCCCCCACTTCCCGCGTCGGGAAGTCGTCGTCGGGGGCCGTGATCCTGAGCTCCGAGTGAGCGAACAGGTACTCGGGGGTGATGCAGACGTCTCCGGAAAGTTCGCCGCGGATCACCCCGTCGTGATCGGTGAACGTGAGCGCGCGTCGGTACTCCCGGTGGCACGCCGGACACGTCCCGCCGTACGGCTGTCCGTCGGCATCGCCGGCCATGATGCGGTCGTCTGAGTCGGCCATACCTCTACTAGCGGGTACGGAACCATACCGTTTGTCAGTCATCCGTAGCCGGCGGGTGAGACGGCCGTCGCGGCGCGAATCCTAAAATGGGATTAATGACCTAATACAGTACCCGACTCACAAATGACATGTGTGGGTATTTATGCCAAAACGATATAAACCTAAACATATCAAGCGATAGATGGAGTGAAAAATCACATCCAGTCGGAGAAATCGGAGAATCGTGTGGATCTGACCGAATACGAAACGACCAGCAGCGGCGCGACTGCGGGGAACGACTGAAACCGATGTTCGACAAGTTCGACAAATCCGACCTCGAGGGACCACGGATCGACCGGCGTACGGCGACGAAGTTGCTCGCGGCAGGGGGCCTCACCGGTCTCGCGGGGTGTAGCGGCGGCGGCGACTCGGGCGGCGATTCCGGCGGCGATTCCAGCGGCGACTCGGGCGGCGACGGCGAAACCGAGAGCACCAGTAGCGAATCGAGCAGTTCCGGTGGCTCCAGCGGCGGATCGATCACCGCCGGCTGGAACATCGACCAGATCGAGTATCTCGACCCGCACTACGTCGACAAGGGTCAGGAAATCTACCTCCAGTCTAACATCTACAGCGGACTGGTGAAGATCGGCCGCGACGGCTCCATCGTCGGCGACCTCGCCAGCGACTGGACGCTGCCCGACAGTTCGACGTATGTGTTCGACCTGAAGGAAGGGGCAACGTTCCACAACGGCGACCCGCTCGACGCCGAGGCGGTGAAGGCGTCGTTCGAGCGGCTGATGAGCCTCGACGACTCGCCACACGTCAGCAAAGTGTCGTCGGTCGAGAGCATCACTGCCGAGGACGAGACGACGCTTCGAATCAGCCTCTCGGAGACGGTCGGTCCGTTCATCTCGTTCCTGACCCGGGGACCGGGACGGGCCGGCACCATCGTCCACGCCGAGGAGGCACAGGCGAACCCCGACGAGTACAACCGTATGCCCGTCGGGAGCGGGGCGTTCGAACTCACCGAACGGGAGTCGGGCGAATACCTGCAACTGGAAGCCCACGACGGCTACTTCGGCACCGACAGCGAGGGGAACGCTCTCCCGTATCTCGACTCGGTTCGGGTCAACCTGATTCCGGAGCCGTCGACCATGTGGACGGCGATCCGCGGCGGCGAGATCGACTACTCGATCAGCATCCCGGCCGAGAACGCCGGGCAGGCCGAATCGATGGGTAATCTGAACGTCGTCGGGACGAACCCGGGGGCGTGGTTCTGCATCGCGCCCCTCGCGAGTAACCCGAGCGAGGTCGACTTCGCCCAGTTCGCCAGCGGGAGCGCCCAGATCACGGACAAGTGGGCCGACCAGGACCTCCCGACGACCGACGTGCGGGTGCGACAGGCCATCGCCATGGCCATCGATCGCGAGGCGCTCGTCGAGCGCGCGTTCTTCGGCTACGCCGAGCCGGCTCACTCCCTGTTCAACCCCGCCATCTCGTGGCTCTACGAGGAAGAGCCCGATCCGGGCCAGTACTACGACCCCGAGCAGGCCCAGTCGCTTCTCGACGAAGCCGGGTACACCGGCGACCCCCGGATGAGCCTCACCCTGCTCGGAGTTCCGGGTGACGAGCGCCGGATGACAGTCGTTCAAGAGATGCTCTCGCAGGTCGGGATCGAAGTGGAGCTCAACGTCCAGCAGTCCTCGGCGTACTGGGATAACCTCTACAGCTACGAGAACGCGCTCGTGATGTACGACGGCTACGTCGACATCGACCCGTGGATGACGATGTGGAAGCAGCTGAAAACGCCCACCGAGGACGGGTCCGCCGGCGCGTGGCAGGCGAACCTCTACGCCAATCCCGACTTCGACGAACTGCTCGAACAGGACTACGGCACGTCGGACTTCGACGAACGGGCCGAGATCATGCGGCAGGCGGAGGAAGTCTTCCTCGAAGATGCGGGGTGGGCGATGACGACGTTCCCGCTCATTCCGAAGGCGAGCACGTCCAACCTGACTGGCGTCGGGAACCAGGCGGGACTGAGTAACTTCCACATGGCCTCCCTCGAATAGATGGGTATCGAACGGTACGTGGCAAAGCGAACGCTTCAGGCGGTCGCGGTCGTCTACGTAGTGGCGACCGCGGTGTTCGTCGCCGTCCGTTCCGTTCCGGGCGATCCGGCGCGCCTGGTCCTCGGCGGGAACGCCGAACCCGACGAGTTGGCGGCCGTTCGCGCCGAACTCGGTCTCGACCAACCGATCCACGTCCAGTACTACCGGTGGATGGCGGACTTGGCCCGCGGCGATCTCGGGGACTCCATCTACACCGGTCAGTCGGTGGTCGCGAGCATCGCCAACGCCGCCGAACCGACGCTGAGCATCGGCCTCGTCGGCATCACCATCGCCATCCTGATCGCCATCCCTGCGGGTGTCGTCAGCGCCACCCGCCGCGACCAGTGGGAGGATTACGTCGCCACCGGCGTCGCCTTCCTCGGCATCAGCATGCCCTCCTTCTGGATCGGTATCGTCCTGCTGCTGACCGTGGGTACGGCCGTCCCGGCCATCCCTTCGTTCGGCTACGCGTCGATCAGCGAGGGCGTGATCCCGTGGCTTTCCCACGTCATCCTGCCGGCGACGGCGGTCGGCCTGCCGTACGCCGGCATCATCACCCGGATGACCCGGTCGTCGATGCTCGAAGTCCTGAGCGAGGACTACATGCAGACCGCCCGCGCCAAGGGACTGCCGCCGCGGCTGATCCTGTTCAAACACGGGCTCCAGAACGCGCTCATGCCCGTCGTGACCGTCGCCGGCATCCTCTTTGCGCTCCTGCTCGGCGGTATCGTCGCCGTCGAGATGGTGTTCGGAATCCAAGGCTTCGGCCGCCTGCTCATCCGTTCCATCGAACGCCAAGACTTCCCCATCGTCCAAGGGTCGGTGATCGTCATCTCGATCATCTTCGTGTTCATGAACCTCTTCGTCGACCTGCTGTACATGTCGATCAACCCGAAGATCAAATACGGAGGAGGGACATGAGTACGGACTACGGCGACGCGAACACGTTCTTGGGCGTTCGCCTGGACCGCTTCGAGCGTCTGTACGAGACGGTCGCCGGCGACTACAAGGCCACCTTCGGGCTGACGACGGTGGTCCTGTTCGTCCTCGCGGCGGCCTTCGCGCCCGAACTGGCGCCGTACGACCCGATGGCACAGGAGTACGCCATCATGCAGGCGCCGTCGCTGTCGAACGCGCATCCGCTCGGCACCGACTCGTTCGGCCGCGACCTGCTCTCGCGGATGATGTACGGCGCACGCATCAGCCTAGGCGTGAGCCTCGGCGCCGTGACCATCGGCGCCGTCGTCGGCATCTCGCTCGGCGTCTTCGCCGGCTACTTCGGCGGCTGGGTCGACGACGCCCTGATGCGCTTCGTCGACGTACTCTGGGCGTTTCCCTGGTTACTGGTGGCGATCATGCTCGTCGCGGTGTTCGGCCAGGGCGTCTGGAACGTCGTCGCCGCCATCGCCTTCGCGTACATCGACGACTTCGCCCGCCTCGCCCGCGGCGAAGTCCTCTCGATCCGCGAGGAGGAGTTCGTCCTCGCGGCGAAAAACGTCGGGCTCGGCGACCTGCAGATCATGGTCGAGGAGGTGCTGCCGAACGCGGTGGCACCCCTGATCGTCCAGTTCACCGTCCTCGTCGCCCGCGCGATGCTCGCCGAGAGCACGCTCTCCTTCCTCGGCATCGGCGTCAAGCCGACTACGCCGACTTGGGGGGCGCTGCTCGGCCAAGGACGCAGCCTCATCGGCCAGGCCTGGTGGATCTCGATCATCCCCGGCATCGCCATCGTGATCACGGTACTCGGCATCAACCTCTTCGGCGACGCGCTCCGCGACGCCTTCGACGTTCGCGGGGAGGGAGGGTCGCCGTGAGCCTGCTCGCTATCGAGGAACTGGAGGTGACGTTCCCCGTCGATGGCGGCCCGGACGTGCCCGCCGTCGACGGCGTCGACCTCTCGGTCGAGGCCGGCGAGATTCACGGCCTCGTCGGGGAGTCCGGATCCGGCAAGAGCGTCACGGCCCGGTCGATCATGCGCCTGCTCGACGACGCCGAGGTGGCCGCCGACCGCTTCGACTACCGCGGTGAGGACCTCTACGCCAAATCCGACGCCGAGATGCGGCGGGTCCGCGGCGACGAGATCGGCATGGTGTTTCAGGACTCGCTCTCGGCGCTCAACCCGGTGATGACCGTCGGCGAACAGATCGCCGAAGTCGTCCGACACCACGGCGACGTGGACGAGTCGACCGGCCTCCTGAGCGAACTCCGGCGCAAGTACGTCACCGGGACGAGCAAGTCCGCCCCCTCGTGGCGTCGCGCCGTCGAACTGCTGGAGACGGTGGGGATTCCGGATCCCGAGGAGATTGCCACTTCCTACCCCCACCAGCTGAGCGGCGGCCAGCGCCAGCGCGTGATGATCGCGTCGGCGCTCGGGGGCGACCCCTCACTCATCATCGCCGACGAGCCCACGACCGCCCTCGACGTGACCGTCGAGGCGGGCATTCTCGACGAACTCCGACGGCTCTGTGACGAGTTTGGCGTCGCAATCCTGCTCATTACCCACGATCTCGGCGTCGTCGCCGAGACGTGTGACAGCGTGACCGTCATGTACTCCGGATCGGTGATGGAGCACGGAACGACCGACGAGCTGTTCGAGAATCCGGCACACCCCTACACCGAGGGCTTGCTCCGGAGCATCCCCGAAGGGGCGGCGACCGACGGCGAACTGACCACGATTCCGGGATCCGCACCGGAGCCGGCCGAACGCCCCGCCGGCTGTCCCTTCCGCGACCGCTGTCCCGCGGCCTTCGACGCGTGTTCCGAGCCGCTTCCCGAACACGTCGTCGACGAGGGCCACGTCGCGCGCTGTCATCTCTACACCGAGGGTGACGACCCCGACGGCGTGACGTGGGGCGCGGGCGCGGCGGCGAACGGGAGCGTCGGCGACGGGACGACCGATGCGGCCGAACGGACCCCTGCGACCGAGGTGACCGACGGATGAGCACGACCGATACGACGGACGATACGACCGACGAACGGCCACGCGAACTCCTGCAAGCGGCGAACGTGAAGAAGCATTTCCCGCTCGACGAGGGGCTCTTCGACCGCCTGTTCGGCGAGAGTCAGACGGTCCGCGCCGTCGACGGCGTCGACCTGACCGTCCACGCCGGCGAGACTGTCGGCATCGTCGGCGAGTCCGGATCGGGCAAGAGCACGCTCGGTCGCACCGTCTCACGGCTGTACGAACCAACCGACGGGAGCATCACGTTCGACGGCGAGCATATCGAGACACACTCCGGGCGGGAGCTCCGCCCGATCCGGCGCCGTGTTCAGTACGTCTTCCAGGATCCGATGTCGGCGCTCAATCCGCGCAAGACCGTCGGCGAGAGCGTCGCCCGCCCGCTCTCGGTCCACGACATCGCCGACGGCGAGGCGAAGTGGGAGCGCGTCGCCGACCTGTTCGAGGAGGTCGGACTCGCGCGGTCACAACTCGACGCCTACCCCCACGAACTCTCCGGAGGCCAGCGCCAGCGGGTCGGCCTCTGTCGGGCCCTCGTGACCGAACCCGACCTCGTCGTCTTCGACGAACCCGTCTCGGCGCTCGACGTGACCCTGCAGGCACAGATCCTCAACCTCATCAACCGCCTCCAGCGGGAGTTCGAACTCTCCTACCTGCTGATCTCGCACGACCTCAACGTCGTCCGACAGGTGTGTGACCGCATCGCGGTGATGTACGCCGGTGAAATCGTCGAACGCGGGACGGTGACTGACATCTTCGAGAACCCACAGCACCCGTACACGCTGGCGCTTCTCGACGCCATCCCGAAGGTCGAAGCGGGGAAACGGGGTGGACGGAAATCCCTCGGCGGCGAGCCGCCGAGCGCGACGAACCCGCCCACGGGCTGTCGGTTCCACCCCCGGTGCCCCGAGTTCATCGACGGCTCCTGTTCGGAGCAGAACCCGGGGCTCCAGTCCGTCGACGGTGAGGCCGGCCACGAGGCCGCCTGCCACTGGCTCGACCGGAGCGAGGCCGAGCGGGCGACCCACACCCCGCCGTCGCCGTCCGAGCGCGACGCGATTCGGGAGTCGAGCGGCGACTAACGGCGGTCCCGCGCTCGCCGACGCAGCCGCTCGATCCGGTCGTCCATCGGCGGGTGCGACGCCAGCAGATCCGTGACCGGTCCCTCCTCGTCGCCGTGGACGACCAGCGTCGACAGGAGGCCGGCGGGCGTCGCGGCGCGGTCGATTTTCTCCAGCGCGCTCGCCAATGCCAGCGGCCCGGTCAGCCGGGCCGCCCGGTCGTCCGCCGCGTACTCCCGGTGTCGCGAGTACGCCTGCACGACAGCGGTGAGGAGGAACAGACAGACGACGACGAGGCTCGTCATCGCCGCGTCGGCGGCGCGAACCGACCGGCGAAACCGAACGGGGTCGTCGCCGCGGAGGACCGCGGCCGCGCGGACGGCGCCACCGACGAGCAGGGCAACGGGGAGGACGAGGAGCCAGACGAGACCGGTGACGGTGCGGACGACGCTGTACCCGAGCGTCTTCACCAGGCTATCCCGGCCTTTCAGGTGCGCGAGTTCGTGGGCGATGATCGCCTCGAGTTCGGCGGCCGTGAGGAGGTGAAACAGCGAGCTGTCGAGCACTACGTCGCCGTCACGGGCGCCGCCGATGGCGAGTGCGTTCGGGCCGTGCAGCGGGGCGATCATGAGCCGTGGCGTCTCGACGCCGACCCGGTCGGCGAGGGCGTCGACACGGCGGTACAGCGCCGGCATCTCCCCACGCGGGAGTTCGACGGCGCCGAGCGCGTACCGAAGCTGTGCCGTCCCGACCCAGTAGCTGGCGTAGCCGGCGACGAGCGTGAGGCCGACGACGACGACGACGGTCGTCAGGGGGTCGGGACGTGCCGTCCACAGGAGGCGGAGCGCGCGGTAGGTGGCGACGGAGAGGAGGGCGTAGACGAGGAGCGTGACGGCCACCGCGACGACCCGGAGCGCGGGACCGCGTCGCATTACCCGTCGACGTCGATGACGGTGCCAACGCCCTTGCTCCGCCCTTCACGGAAGACGAACCGCTGGCCTTCCTCGATCAGATATGGGCGGAACTTGAACTCGACGGACGCCGTGCCGCGGTCGCCGGGCAGGAGGTGTCCACCCTCGGGGCGGAAGACGGCCGCCTCGCTGATCGTTTCGAGGTGGACGACGGGTTCGTACCCGGTTCCGATGCGGGTGGGGTGGTTGAGCACGACCACTTCGGCCTCGAACTCGCGGACCGGCGTGGGGTCGGCGTCGGCGGGGAGCAACACCATCCCGCGTTCGATCTCGCGTTCGGCGACGCCCTTGAGCGCGATGCCGACGATCCGGCCCGCCTCCGCGCGGTCGACGCGGTGGTAATGCATCTCGATGGAGCGCACCTCTACCTCGCGGAACGCGCCGTCGGGCATGGGGCCGAGGAGGAGGTCGTCGCCGGCCTCGACGGTACCGGAGTTGACGGTACCGGAGGCGACGGCGCCGACACCCGTCACCGAGTACGTCCGGTCGATGTACATCCGGAAGTCGCCGTCCCCGCCGTTGGTCTTCGGCAACCGCTCGAACAGGTCGTCGAGGTCGTCCAGTCCCGTTCCGGTGACGGCGCTGGTTTGCAGGATGGGCACCACGTCCCCAATCTCTTCGGCCGCCGTCGCCACGCCGTGACGCTCGATCCGGAGTGGCGTCTCCTCCACGTCCCGCAGGAGGCGTTCGACGGCGCGTTCCACCTCGTGGACGCGGTCCTCGCTCACCACGTCCGTCTTGGTGATGGCGACCATCGTCGGCAGTTCCGTCGCGAGCAGGATGCCGAGGTGTTCGCGCGTGGTCTTCGTGGGGCCGTCGTCGGCCGCGACGGTCAGCAGGCCGTAGTCGAGTTTCTGTCCCACCAACCCCCTGATGGTCGTCCGCAGCCACGGTTCGTGGCCGACGGTGTCGACGAACGAGACCAGTCGATCCGCCTCCTCGACGACGCGGGCGCGGTCACTCTTGCGGTGAGGGTTGTCCATCCGCACCGGGCCCGAGTCGTCGAAGCCGTACACCGCGTACGAGAGGTCCGCCGAGAGGCCACGCTCGACCTCGTGGGGCTGTACGTCGAGATACGAGCGCGTACTCCCCTGCCCGTCGTCGGCCTGACCGGTGACGAGCGTCCCGACGAGCGTACTCTTGCCGTGGTCGACGTGGCCCGCCGTCCCGACGACGATGTGTGAGTCGTCGGTGTCGAGGATCGCTCCCTCACGGATGGTAGCGACGCCCACGAGGCCGTTCTCGTCCTCGCCGCCGACGCCCCACGTCTCAACGTCCTCGATGTGGGCGCCCGCCTCCTCGGCGAGCAAGGAGAGCACGTCCATCGATTCGGAGAAATCGGTCGGGTGGATGCCGGCGATGTGGCCGTCGTCGGTGACACCCACGACGTACGTCGCCTCGCCGTCGCCGGAGAGGACGCGGTGGCGCAACTGCGCTGCCAGACTCTCCATCCGGCCGTCGACCAAGTGGACTTCGCGGGAGAGCCGCTCCTTGAACTCGATTGGGCCACCCTCCTCTTCCCCGCGCTCGAGGGCCCGCTCCAGCAGGGCCCGATCGGCGGTCATGTGACGTGTTAGGCAACGACTCGGCAAAACGCTTTCCGTCGTATGGGTACTGTTATCACACAAATGCGGGAGGGCATACGGCTTATCCTACGTCGGTACCGGTGGGTCGTCTGGACGACTCACCGGGACACAGTTACGATAATCAGTCCCGCAGTCGCTCGTACGCGCGGTTCACCCGCTTGAACGCCTCCTCGTCGCCCCCGTCGGCGTCCGGATGGACCTCCTTCACTTTCGACCGGTAGGCCCGCCGCACCTCGTCGTCGCTCGCGTCGGGGTCGAGTCCGAGCGTCTCGTAGGCCTCGCGTCGACTCGGGCCGGCGTCGGCCGCGGGGGCGCCGGTCCGCCGCCCGGACGCTCGGGCACCCGACGCCGCGCCGCGGGCTGCCGCGCCGAACCCACCGGGGGCGCGGCGCTCCCGACGGCCGGCCGACGCACGGCTCGCCCGCGCCTCCCGACGGGCGCGCTCTTCGATCCGGCCCGTCGAGTGGTGCCACATGAGATACGTCGTCGCCGCGAACGGGATGGCCAGAAAGAGCAAGAAGAGTTGGTAGACGAACGCGAGCACTACGAGGACGACCGTGAGGCCGGCGAACATCGACGCGAGGCCGAGGACGAGTCGATCCCTGTCCACACTGTAACGTGGGGTGTCCACGGTTGTAAGCGTCTCGCCCGCGCTCGGTTCCGTGGCGCTCACCACGACGCTCACACCCACCGTCGCCCGCAGGAATCCCCGAGCCACGGAGTCTAGTTGAGTGAGTGACGTTTTTGACCGTGGGAATCGAACCGAACGGCCGATGCATCGTCGCATCGGGCTGACCGGGGACGTGATGTTCGGCCGCCTCGTCGACGAGCGGCAGCGACGGCGGCCGGTGACGGCGGTGTGGGGTGACCTGCTGGCGCGGCTCCGCGACCTCGACGGCCTCGTCGTCAATCTGGAGTGTGCGCTCTCGACCCGCGGGGAGCCGTGGCGACGGACCCGGCGGGCGTTTCACTTCCGTGCGGACCCCGACTGGGCCGTCCCCGCCCTCGAACGCGCCGGCGTCGACTGCTGTGCGCTGGCGAACAACCACGTCCTCGATTTCGAGGAGGCGGCGCTCCACGACACGCTGGCCGCCCTCGACGCGGCGGGAATCGCCCACGCCGGCGCCGGCCGCACGCGCACCGACGCGTTCGAACCCGCCGCCGTCTCCGTGGCGGACGTCGACGTGGCGGTCGTCTCCGTTACCGACAACACGCCCGAGTACGCGGCCACGGCGTCGACGCCCGGGACGGCGTACGGCGAGATAGACGCCGACGACGGGAAGACGCGCGTGGCGGTCGGCGACGCGCTGGATCGTGCGCTGGCCGGTGATCCGGACCTGCTGATCGCCTCGTTGCACTGGGGGCCGAACATGGTCGAGACGCCGCCGGAACGGTTCCGCGCGTTCGCACGCTGGCTCGTCGACCGGGGCGTCGACGTCGTTCACGGCCACAGCGCCCACGTCTTCCAGGGGGTCGAGGTGTACCGCGGCCGACCCGTCCTCTACGACACCGGGGACTTCGTCGACGACTACGCCGTCGACGACCGGCTCCGAAACGACCGGAGTTTCCTGTTCGAACTGTCGGTGACGCCCGCGGGCGACCCCGTCGAACTCCGCCTCCACCCGACGGTGATCGACGACTGTGCGGTCCACGAGGCTGACCCCGACGCCGCCGCGTGGAGTCGAGACCGTATGCGCGACCTCTCGGCAGCCTTCGGCACGTCGTTCGCGCGGGACGGCGCGGGGCTCGTGACGACGCTCGACGGGTAGCGCCCGGCCGCACCGAAAAGTCAATATTCTATCACGACGACTGGAGAGTATGGTCGAATCGCACTGGGCGGAGCTCGGCGGCAAGGAAGTTCGCTACCGCGACCGAACCTGGAGGCTCACGGGAACCGTCGACGTGCGCGAGCGGGGGGAACTCCTCGCTGTCGAGGCGCGGCAGGCCGACGACGTGCGAGGCCGCACGGCGACGCTTTATTTCGGGGTCGAAGATGCGCCGGATTCGCTCGATCCGGGGAGCCTCGGCGACCACTTCGACAGCCTCGAACGGACGGGAGGTCGCCAGCATCTCGTCGTCAAGACGGCGGGGCGGACGTATCGATACGGCCTGCAACGCCTCGACTACGAGTGAGCCAGCCGCCGGCGTCGCGTTTCGGTGCCGTCCGTACTTTCAGGTTCCCCGGCGTCGAAGGGGCGAATCGATGCGTACCGTCGACGGCGCCGAAGGCGGGGGCCAGTTGCTCCGGACGGCGTTGAGCCTCTCGACCGTCATCGGAACCCCGTTTCGGATCGAGGACATCCGGGGCGAGCGCCCGGAGCCGGGGCTCAAACCGCAGCATCTCACGGCGGTCGAGGTGATGGCGGAGCTCTGTGGCGCCGAGGTGGAGGGCGCCGAACTCGGCGCCGAGTCCCTGACTTTCCGTCCGGGGGACGAGCGGCGCACGTCGCTCCGGGCCGACATCGGCACGGCCGGGAGCGTCACGCTCCTGTTCGACACCGTCCTGCCGGTCGCGGTGGTGGGCGACGAGCCGTGCCGGCTGACGGCGACCGGCGGCACGGACGTGAAGTGGTCGCCGACGGTCGAGTACCACCGGTCGGTGAAGCTTCCGTTGCTCGCCGCCCAGGGAGCCGACGCCGCTATCGATCCGGTGAAGACCGGTTTTTACCCGGCCGGCGGCGGGAAGGCGACCCTGCAGGTGACGCCCGCGCCGCTCTCTCCGTTCGACCTCGACCGCCGTGGCGACCTCGACGGGATCGAACTCTACTCCAAGGCGTCCGAGTCGCTCGCCGACCGGAACGTGGCGGAGCGGCAGGCAGCACACGCGCGCGAGGAACTGGACGCGGTGGGGGTGTCGACGACGGTACAGCGCGTCGAGTACGTCGAGACGGCGTCGCCGGGGTCGTCGCTCCTCCTCCGTGCCGGCTACGAACGCACGGTCGCCGGGTTCGACGCCCTCGGCGAACGGGGCCGCACGTCCGAGTCCGTCGCCGAGGACGCCGTCCGACAGTTCACGGCGTTTCACGACACGGGCGCGGCGGTCGATCCCCACATGGCCGACCAACTGCTGGTCGTTCTCGCGCTCGTCGGCGGGTGCGTCCGGATTCCGGCGCTCACCGCCCACGTGCGGACGAACCTGGCCCTCCTCGATCGGTTCGGGAGCGACGTGGATATCGATCGGGCGGCGGACGGGACGTATCTGGTCGAGGCGAGCGCGCATCCGGCGGTCGACTGATCTCCGCGTCCGCCCAGGGCTGCTCACGACAGGTGCTCGGCGAACCACTCGGCCGCGAGGTCGGCGACCTCTTCGAGTTCACCCTCGCCCTCGAAGAGGTGGCCGGCCCCCTCGATCACCGCCAGTTCCTTCCGGCAGGTGAGTGCGGCCAGCGCCTCCCGGTTGCGCTCCAGCACTTCCGTGTCGGCGCCGCCGACGACGAACAGCGTCGGAGCCCCGACCGACGGCAGCGCCGCCGACGCGAGGTCGACCCGACCGCCCCGGGAGACGACGGCACCGATGTCGTCGCGGTCCGCCGCCGCGCGCAACGCGGCCGCGGCGCCGGTGCTCGATCCGAAGTAGCCGAGGCGCAGGTCCGCCGTCCCCTCGCGGCCGCGAAGCCACCTCGTCGCCCCGAGCAAGCGTTCGGTCAAGAGGTCGATGTCGAACCGCGTCTCGTACGTCCGATCCTCCGCCTCGGTCAGGAGGTCGAAGAGCAACGTCCCCAGGCCGCGCGCGCGGAGCACGTCGGCGACGTAGTTGTTACGCGGGCTCAGCCGACTGCTCCCGCTACCGTGCGCGAAGACGACGAGCCCGGACGCACCGTCGGGGACGACGAGTTCGCCGTCGAGGCGAACGTCGCCGATCGGAACCGTCACCGCGTGCTGATCGCTCATACTCGACCGGACGACGCCCGCAGTTGTTAATTTTCCTACTACTACGCCCGAACGTCGTTCGCCGCGTACTCGCGTTCGGTTTCGAGTTCGCGCCCGCGTCGTATCTCGATCACTCTGTCCCCGTTGGTTCGGCCATGCCCTACGTCTGTAGTCCCAACTGTCGGGGTCAGCCCGACGACCGCGGTTTCACGAGGGAGCCACGTTGCAGAAAGGCGTCGAGACAGTCGTCGACGGTCACGCGTTCCCCGTCGACGTTACACGGGAAGAGACCCCACACGTCGGCGCCGGCGTACACTGCCAGCGTGATCACCGGGGGCTGGAAGACGGTGTAGGGGTCGCCGACGAGGGGGTCGACCTCCCGTTCGTCGAACGCGGGCGCGAGCGAAACGTCGTGTGTCCGTTCCCACCGACGGAACTGTTCGACCTTGTCGTGGATCGACCGCTCCGTCGGCGTCCGGGGGGAGGCGTCGAGACGGATGCGATCCCCCCAGATCGTGAGGTCGTACTCCCGGATGAGGCCCTGGTCGTCGAGGTGGACCAGTCGGTCGATGATCACGTCCTGCGTCGCTCGTGCCGCCGGCGGCGCCAGCGATCGGAGGAACAGTTCCATGCGATACTCCTGCGGATCGAGCGTTGGACGAAGGTTCATCTGGGGAAACGTCTCCGAATCACGGTGACTCGTGCCCGGGACGGTCATAGCGGATCGACCACCGTCTCGCGGTTCGGGCACCCGGTAAAGACGCGGTGCTGACCGTCGCTACGGCGGTGCTCGGTGAGCGTACGATCCGTCGTGCGCCGCGCCCCACAGCGCGGACGGAGTCCCGGCGCGGAGGGGACGTAGTCGGTCATGCGTTCGGCACCGCGCTCTCGCCCGTCATGAGTTCCCGGAACGGCATGCAGTCGGCACAGCCGAACACGTCGCCGTCGTTGTTCCCGAACACGCGGGCGAAATCCGTGGTAACGAACGATTCACAGTTTTTGCAGATTGGCACGATAACCACCGTCAGGGCATTCGTCCGTACTCGGGGTCACTCGATAGACGTTGGGCATCGACAGCCAACCCGTTCATATGTTATCTGTCTAACTAATTCGAGAGTGCCGGTCGTTACCGATCCGTGGGTGAAGGCTAGAAGCTATATAATGTTGATCGAACGACATTAACGCCGGATGAGTGTCATCGCCCACATCTCGGTCCCGCCCGACGAGTTCAAACTCGCGCAGACGCTCCGCGCTCACGAGTCGCTACGGATCGAGATGGAGCGCATCGTACCGCTGGACGGGGAGATGGTGCCGTCCCTCTGGGTGAGCGGCGCCTCCGAGGAGCGGATCAGTCGGACGCTCCGCGACGACGACGACGTCCGACGAGCCGAGGTGGTCGATGGCGTCGGGGACGCGTATCTGGTACGCGTGGCGTGGACGGACCGGCGACACGTGTTGTTGGATAGGCTCGTCGCGGTGGAGGCGACCTGTCTCGAAGGCGTCGGCCGGCCCGACGCGTGGCACCTCGAACTCCGCTTTCCGACCCGAGAGTCGCTCTCCGAGTGCTACCAGGAGTGTATCGACCGGGGCGTGACGCTCACCGTGGAGGGAATCTACGACCGCGCCCGGGCCGACCACGGCCGCGCCACGGCGCAACTCTCGGACCGACAGTACGAAACGCTCCGGACGGCGTTCGAAACCGGCTACTTCGGAATCCCGCGCGAGATCACGCTGGAGGAACTGAGTAGCCGGCTGGGTATCTCCGATACGGCGGCGTCACAGCGCATCCGTCGCGGCCTCCAGACGCTTCTGGCCGAGGAACTGCGTCCGTCGGCGTGACCGGCTACGTCGTCACGTCGCCGTCCATCTCGTGGAACTCCCAGACGTGGTCTTTCAGTTCCGCCCGTGTCTCGAATCGCTCGTCACACAGGTCGCACTCGAACGGCGGCCCCCCGTCCGCACTCTCGCCGTCGGTCATGTACGAACGGACGGCCGCCGAGATGGTAATCGTTGCGCCCGTCGCACCTCCCAGAAAATGACAACGAACCCATGATTTTTCGGGGTAGTCGTCGTACGGGCGTCGTGGAGGTTCGACTATGAGTACGTCCGGTAACCCCTTCGACGAGTTGGAACGTCTGTTCGAACGAATGAGCCAGCAGTTCGACGAGGCGACCGGGATGTGGGACGCGGAGAACCCGTTCGGTCGGATGGCCACGGGGATGGAGCCGATGTCGATAGACCTCGTCGAGACGGACGAGGAGTTCGTCGTGACCGCCGACCTGCCGGGGTTCGAGCGTGACGAAGTCGACATCCAGGTGACGGACCACACGCTCCGCATCGAGGCCGACCGCGAGGAAGATACGGAGGAACGCGAGGCGGACTTCCTCCGACGGGAACGACGCCACGAGTCGATGCACCGATCCATCCGACTCCCCGACGAAGTCGACAAGGAGTCGGTGGGCGCCCGGATGAAAAACGGCGTGTTGACCGTGACGCTCCCGCGTCTCGAGGCCGAGGAAGCACGGTCGATCGACATAGAGTAACCGCGTCCCGGCCACAGCCTGAAGCCCCACGGCGCCGTACCCGCGGGTATGAGCGTGACGACCCTCTGTCAGGTCTGCGAGTCGGCGACGGCTAGCCACACCTGCGACACCTGCGGCGCGGCCGTCTGTACCGAGCATTACGACCGTGAGACCGGGCTGTGTACGGTCTGTGCCGCGAAGGTCCGGGGCGGCGGCTAGCGGAACTGCTCGAGTCGCGTTTTCAGTCGCTTGGCCGCCTCGCCCGCCGCGCCGAAGTACGCGCCCTCGTCGTCGCCCGGGGCGTCCTCGCCCGCGAAGATGATCCCCCGCGAGGAGTTGACGAGTCCGACGCCGTCCGCGAGGCCGTACTCGACCGCCGCCTCGGCGTCGCCACCCTGGGCCCCCACACCGGGGACGAGAAAGGGAACGTCCGGAACCTCGGCGCGGAGCGTCTCGAGTTCCTCGGGCGCCGTCGCGCCGACGACCAGACCGACGTTCCCGTGCTCGTTCCACAGATCGGCCAGCGCCGCCACGCGTCGGTAGAGCGGTTCGCCCGAGGCGAGTTCGAGGTCCTGCAGGTCCGCGCCGCCCGGGTTCGACGTACGACAGAGGACGAACACCCCCGCCTCCTCGCGGGAGAGGAAGGGATCGAGCGAGTCCCGACCCATGTACGGGTTGACGGTGATGGCGTCGGCGGTGTCGAGCAGGTCCGCGTACCGCCGCGACGTGTTGCCGATGTCGGCCCGCTTGGCGTCCAGCAGAACCGGCACGTCCTTCCCGTGGGCGTAGGCGACCGTCTCCCGGAGCGCGCGCCAGCCGTCGGCGTCCTCGTAAAAAGCCGCGTTGGGTTTGTAGCAGGCCGCGTGTTCGTGGGTGGCGTCGATGATCCGGCGGTTGAACGCCCACCGTGGAAGGTCGCGGTCGGCGAGGAAGTCGGGGATTCGGTCCGGATCGGCGTCGAGGCCGACGGAGACGACGCTGTCGACGCGCTCGATGCGCTCGCGCAGACGGTCGAAGAAGGCGGTCATAGGGGGAGTGGTCGGGGCACCGACTTCAATCCGCCTCTCACCGGTCGTCGTAGACCACCGCGCCGTCGACGACCGTCAGCGACACGTCGATGTCGTCGATGCCTCCCGGTCGCTCCCACGGCGACCCGTCGAGGACGACTAAGTCGGCGCACTTGCCCGGCTCGACCGTCCCCAGCCGATCCTCGTCGAAGCCGGCGTAGGCACTCCCGAGCGTGTACGCCCGCAACGCCTCGGTCACGCCGAGGCGCTGCGCCGCTGTCGGCGCGTTGACGGCGTGATGCACGCCGACGAGGGGATCGACGGGCATGCCGTCGCTCCCGAACGCGAGGTGGACGCCCACCTCGGCCAGTCGACCCAGCCGGTTCGTCTCGGTCCGGCGGTCGCCGAGGCGGTCGGCGTACAGGCCGTCAGCGCCGGCCCAGCGGTGGAAGTTCGGCTGGACCGAGGCGACCACGCCGCCCTCGGCCATGCGATCGATCGCCCGGTCGCTCGCGAGTTCGGCGTGTTCGATCCGGTGTCGCTTCCCCCCCGGATCGGCGCCACCGGGCGTCGCCGACGACTCACCCACGAACGTGTCGACGACTTCGTCGACCGCCTCGTCGCCGATGGCGTGGGCGGCGACCTGAAAGCCCGCGGCGTCGGCGCTGTCGAACAGGTCGCGGAACTCGGCGGGCGTGACGACCCACTCGCCGCGTTCGTCGGGGGCGTCGCTGTAGGGCGTCGAGAGCTTCGCCGTCCGCCCGCCGAGGCTGCCGTCCGTGAACGTCTTGATCGCCCCCACGCGGACGAGGCCCTCGCCGTGGTTCGTCCGGAGACCGGTCTCGACGAGGGCGTCGAGGTGGTCCGCCCAGTAGTTGAGACGAACCCGGAGGGTCAACGCGTCGTCGCGCGCGAGGTCACGGTAGGCGCGGGGGGCGTGGCCACCCCGAACCATGTCGTGGACGCCCGTGACGCCGCGGGCGTTGGCGTAGTCCTGTGCGGCCCGAAGTAGGTCGACCATCCCCGCGGCGTCGGGGCCGAGGGCGTCGAGGACGGCTCCGGCGGCCGCCTCGACGACGACGCCGGTCGGCTCGCCCCCCTCGCGGCGGACGCCCGCCGCGGGCAGGTCCTCGCCCCACCGTTCGAGCGCGGTCGAATCCAGCGAGACGACGTGGAGGTCCTCGCGGACGGCGACGACCGGCCCCGCGGCGTCGACGGCGTCTAGGTCCGCCCGGGTGAGGTAGTCGGCCTCGGGCCACGTGCTTTCGTCGTAGCCGAAGCCGACGACGGGGTCACCGGCGTCGACGGCGGCGGCCCGGTCGCGCAGTCGGTCGAGCGCGTCCGCCCGACTCTCGGCTCCCGAGAGGTCGGCGTGGACGAGTCGCTGGCCGAGGATGTCGAGGTGGGTGTGGGCGTCGATGAAGCCCGGGAGGACGACCCGGCCGGCGCAGTCGACGACTCGGGTGTCGACGCCGCTCAGGAAGTCGAGGTCGTATGCGTCGCCGACGCGGACGATCCGCCCCCGATTGACGGCGACCGCCTCGTGGGTCTCGTCGGGGCGGGCGAGCGTGTGGACCTCCGCGTTCGTCAGAATGAGGTCGGCGGCCTCGGTCATATCCGATCTGCCGGCGGCGAACGCGTTAACCCTTGGGGGAGAATCGAAGCCGTGAGACGGACGGTTCCGTCGGCGCCGACTGCGGAATACGGGTCCGACGATCCGTCCAACTCGACGCGACACGACGGCCAACGAGACGAGGGGAGAGACCGCCTCGTTCGCAGTATCGAAAAGCGCCGGGGCCGGTGTCGATGCATGGTCGATCCGACCCGGCAACTGGCCCCGTTGGGGCCACGTAGGCGTGTGCGAAGCGACTATACAAACGTACCGCCCCAATTCTCAGTAGCTAAAACTACGGTCCTACTCGTCCGCTGGCGGCAGTCCCTCGTCGTTCACCACCGTGCCGTCCTCGTCGACGGTGACGACGCCGCGGTTGTTCACGGCGTAGGGGTCGAGGCCGATCTCCTCCATAAACCCTTTGTAGAGCCGTTCGACCGTCTCGCCGTCCTTCTGGCGGTCTGACGCGCGGTCACAGAGTTCGATCAGGTCCTCCGGCACGTCGTTCTCGTGGACGATCCAGTGGTTGATCAGGTCGGAGAGCCGCCGGATGGGCGAGGTGAAGTGGCCGTAGATGTCGAAGTTGAGGGCGTGGTGGCCGCCGAACGGGTCGTTCATGTACTTCGCGCGGGGCATCACCTTCAGCACCGCGCGCTGGATCTTCGACAGCATCCGGTCGGGGGCGGTTTCGAGCGCCCCGTTGACCGCCTTGCGGGGGTCGTCCCACTTGTCCGAGGGGATGGAGACGCCGTTCAGTTCCTGAATCTCGCGGAGCGCGTCGTTCCACTGGTCCGGCGTCGGCTGGGGGTGAACCCGGTACATCGCCTCGACGCCACGGTTCCACATCAGTTCGTGTGTCACCGCCTTGTTCGCTTTCAGCATACACTCCTCGATGATGGTGTGGGCGCGGTCCCGCCGGGGGTTCAAGACGAGCGAGCCGTCCTCCTTGCGCTGTTCGTGCATCCGATCCGCGAGTTCGAACGCCAGCGTGTTCTCCGCGTGGAGGGGCGCGTCGGGGTCCTCCAGTCGGTTCTCACACTGGCTGTAGGTGAGGCGTTCGTCGCTCCGGATGACGGATTTGTAGATGTCGATAGTCTCGAACGAGAGCGTCTCGGGGTCGAGTTCCATCTCGACGGTGTGGGCGAGGCGGTCCTCCGCGGGAACGAGCGAGCAGACCGTCTCGGCGAGCGTCGGCGGCAGCATGTGGATGGTGTAGGCGGGGAGATAGACGGTGTTGCCCCGTTGAACCGCTTCCTCCCACATGGCGGAGTCGGGGTGGACGTAGTGGGTCACGTCCGCGATGTGAACCCACAGCCGATAGCAGTCCTCCTCCTCGCGGACGCTGATCGCGTCGTCGAAGTCCTGGGCGTCGATGGGGTCGGTCGTCCACGCCGTCAGATCGCGGAGGTCGGTCCGGTGATCGAGTTCGTCCTGAATCTCCTGTTGAACGCCCTCCGTTCGCTCGCGCGCCTCGCGGAGGACTTCGGGCGGAAAGGCGTCGCGGATCTCGAACTCCTCGAACAGGTCCTCGCGTTTCTCCTGTAACTGGCGGGCCTCGGCCGGACTGATCTCGACTGGCCCCTGGCCCTCGGCCGTCCCGGCCTGGGCCTGCGCCTCGGAATCGTTCGTCATGCCCCGGACTATACGTGACGGGTAGTTAGACGTGTCGGGCCGGCCGCCCCACCTGTGCGACGGTCCGTCTCATAGTGAGTACTGTACGTCAGTCCCGGCGTGTTGCCGAACGGGGCGGCAACACGCCCGTAACCATTACCCTATCAGGATTCGGGTTCCTCGGCCGAGCCGTACCGTTCCTCGACGGCGCCGTAGTACCGTTCGAGGAAGTCCTGCTGTGAGAGTTCGGCGTCGTCGCCCACCTCGACGAGCAACGCTTCGAGTTCGTCCCGGGGCTGGTGACAGAGGTTCCGGTAACACTCCTTACAGAGGTGTTCGAACTCCTTGCCGTGTCGGCTCCAGCGGTCACCCTCCTTGTCGTACTCCCGGGCCTCGGATCGGAGCAGCGAGGTGCCACACGCGATACAGACGACCGTCTTCCGATCCCGCCCCCCGTCCGATCCGGAACGCCACATGGCCGACAGCAGGCACCACGCCCACTTAGCGTTTGTTACGCGTCCGACGTGCGGCCGACGGCGACGCCCGTTGACATCCTCCCGCCCCTGAAGGCGCGGGAATCCCACGGCACCGCACCGCTGGATTGGGATATTACGGTTTGCAGTCACCACCTCTGTCCGAGGTTGGAATCCTCGGGAGAGGTCAGATAGGTAGACTCCGGGCTGTGCCAACCAGCCGGTACTCCTATCCCCACCCAAACCGGGTGCAGACTCGAAGTTACTTTCATCGTTGATGTCGAGACGGATGTTCTCCGCCCCGTTCACGTCAGCGTTGAACGCATCGGCGTGTCCGTCACACACGTACAGTCCGCGTTCAACACGCTGACTCTCGTCTGTCCTACCGCAGACGCAACACGTCTTGCTCGTGTCGCGCTCAGACACTTTCCTTGTGATTCGCGCCTTTCGAGAGGCGCACTCGCCCGTTTTTCATGTCGTGACGGATGCCGTTCTGCTTCCACGTCACCGTCGAACGGGGGTGGTCTTCGTGGACGCGACGGCCTTCTTGATCGTAGTAGTTTTTCTTGCGGTAGCCGGGCGGATTCGCTCGGTCGTCAGACTTCTTCTTGCCGTACCACGAGTTGAAGGCTTCAGCGAGTTCCTCCAGAACGCGCTGACTGGACTGGCTATGCAGTCCCTTGTATTTGGGGTGGGTCTTCAACTCGCGTTTCAAGTCCGAATCGTCGGGAATCTCGCCCGTATCTTCCCACACTTGGCGGGAGTGATAGTTCGCAACGTTCCACAGTTTCGATGCGCTCCACCCATGCCTGTCGAGCATCTCAGCCACGTGGCTGTGGTTGAGGATTTTCGCTCGGTGAAAACTTGGATTAGGGGAGTGGAATATCCGGCCCTGCCATCGAACGTGGATAGTGGAGGAGTTGTCGGATTCATCCCGCGTTGACGAGACGCGGAGCGTCTCGTTCGCCAACCAGAACGCTGTGCGTTCTGGTGACGCCTAAAGCCGCGGGTATTCTCTTCGAACTTTATAATCAGTATTATCCGCCGAGGGATCTACCCTCACCTATGGAAGTCAAATCCCGCCACCACCTGCGGAGCGACGAAATACGGGACCTGGAGACGACCCTCGAAGACGCGCTGGGGGTCTCCCTCGACGGCGACACCTACGAGCGCGTCGACCTCGTCGGGACCGGGTTCGACCTGGTGCTCGTCGACGGCGAGCCGTCGATTTTCTACGTCGACGGCGAACCCTTCCTGACCGTCCGCGGCGCGAACGCGTACCCCCCACAGCGACGGGTCGTCACCGTCGACGCCGGCGCCGTCCAGTTCGTCAGCGACGGCGCCGACGTGATGCGTCCCGGCATCGTCGACGCCGACGACGACATCGAACCCGGCGACCTCGTCGCCATCGTCGAGGAGACCCACGGTAAGGCGCTGGCGGTCGGCCGCGCCCTCGAACCCGGCACCGACCTCGTCGGCGACTCGGGGAAGGTCGTCGAATCCGTCCACCACGTCGGCGACGACCTCTACGAGTTCTCGGTGTAGCGGTCGACCGCCGCGTCGTAGCCGTGTTTCGCCCGCCGGTACGTCTCGCGCAGGTCGGCCACCGGCGTCTCCGCCGCGTCGACACGCAGGTCGTGATAGAGCGGTTCTGACGCCCCCGTCCGCACGGCCACCGCGGCGCTCCCGACCGGGAGGTCACGTCCGTCGCCGCCCGCGCGCTCCCCGGCGGTGAGCGCGGTGATCAGCCGCCGAACGAGCGGCGCGTTCCGCTCGTTCTCCCGGTAACCCTGCGCCAACGCGTCGAGCACTCCCTCGTCCGCCAGCGACGTGCCCGCGACGGTGTAGTCGTCGCCGGCGCGGTGGGTCGCGACGGGTCGGCAGTCGTCGCCCGTGTGGGCGCCGACCGAGTCGACGCCGACGCCGTGGCACTGCGTTTGGGGGTCGGCCGTCGCGGTGATCGCGTCGTCGACACGGTCCCCGCCGGCGATGGCGTCGAGGAGTCGTCGCCCGGCGTCGGCGTCGGCGACGCCGGCCACCGCGACGGCGCCGGCGTCGCTCACGTGTGGGCAGACGCTTCCCACCGCCGGGACGCGGGCCGCGGCGGCGACGCCGAAGCGATAGCCCGCCTCGCCACGCTCCCGGACGCAGATGCTGAAGGTCACGGTCGAGGCTGGGGTGGAGACGTGAAAAATCTCCGCGTCTGACGCAAGAACTATTGAGCCGGTGGTTCCTGTACGTACTATGGGCATCATGAGCAAGATCCTCGGCGGCGGCGGGACCCACAGTACCGAGGACTACGTCGAACTGAGCCTCGACGACTTCGATACGGCGCGGGCCGAGGCGGGGATGAGCGTACACATCGCGGAGATCAGCGAACAGCGTGACGCGATGGCGATCAAGGACGCCGTCTACGATGGCGACCTCGTCATCGCGGACATCACGCGCCTGAGCCCGAGCGACAGCGTGGCCGACCGCATCATGGAGGATCTCCGGCAGGTCGCCCGCGAGGTGGACGGCGACGTGGTGCAGAAAGGCGACGATCAGATCATCGTCGCGCCGACGGGCGTGGCGATCAGCCGCGAGAAACTCTCCTGAGCTCGGCGGTCGGTCGAGGGACTCGTCGACGCGAGATGACGAGACGCCGGCATCCGGTTCCGACCGCCCGAACCGACAGCGTTTCACCGATCCGGCCCCCAGTCGGCCGTAGATGAGCAAGGACTACATCGAGGTTCGCGGGGCCGAGGAACACAACCTCAAGGACCTCGACGTCCGCATCCCCCGCGAGGAGTTTAGCGTCGTCACCGGCCTATCGGGGTCGGGCAAGTCGTCGCTCGCCTTCGAGACGGTGTACGCCGAGGGCCAGCGCCGCTACATCGAGTCGCTCTCCGCCTACGCCCGCAACTTCCTCGGGCAGATGGACAAGCCGCAGGTCGAAGCCGTCGAGGGGCTCTCGCCCGCCATCTCCATCGACCAGAAAAACGCCGCCAACAACCCCCGGTCGACGGTCGGCACCGTCACCGAACTCCACGACTACCTGCGTCTGTTGTACGCCCGCGTGGGCACGCCCCACTGTCCCGAGTGTGGACGCGAAGTCGGCGAACAGAGCGCGAGTCAAATGGTTCGGCGCCTCCTCGACCTCCCCGAGGGGACGAAGGCCAAACTCTGCGCCCCGGTCGTTCGCGACCAGAAAGGCGCCTTCGAGGACCGCTTCGACGACTTGGTGAGCGAGGGGTACAGCCGCGTCGAAGTCGACGGCGAACCCTACGACCTCACGATGGATCGGCCCGACTTAGACGAGAACTACGACCACACGGTCGACGTGGTGGTCGACCGGGTGAAGATCGATCCCGACGCCCGGTCGCGCATCACCGATTCGGTGGAGACGGCGCTCGCCGAGGCGGGCGGCGTCCTGAAGGTCATACTCCCCGACCCGCCCGACGGTATCGAACTCGGCGGGGCAACGGCGCGGTCGACGGGGGATCTGGCCGCCGCGGACGAGGTGGACGGCGACGGCGGGGCCGCCGACGAGGGCTCCGACCGCCTCGTCGTCGAGTTCTCCGAGGCCCTCGCCTGCACGCACTGTGGCATCGACATCCCCGAAATCGAGACGCGGAGCTTCTCCTTTAACAGTCCCCACGGCGCCTGTCCCGAGTGTGAGGGCATCGGCAACGCGAAGGAGGTCGACCCTGATCTCGTGGTGGAAGACGAGAGTAAGCCGTTGAAACACGTCTTCGAGCCGTGGAGCTACAACCGGTCGTACTACCGGCGACAGCTCGACTCGATGGCCCGCCACTTCGGCGTCTCCGTCGACACGCCGTTCGAGGAACTGGACGACGAGGTGCAGGACGCCTTCCTCTTCGGCACCGACGAGGACGTACTGTTCGAGTGGACGACGAAAAACGGCGTCCGGCGGAAGGAACAGCCCTTCGAGGGGGTCGTCGGCAACCTCGAACGGCGCCACGTCGAGACGGATTCGGACAACACCCGCGACCACATCGAGGAGTTCATGGCCGTCACCACCTGCCCCGAGTGTGACGGGACGCGCCTCAAACCCGCCTCGCGGGCCGTCTTCGTCGACGGCACGGCCATCACCGAGGTGAACCGCATGTCCATCGCGGACGCTCTCGATCACTTCGAGGGGCTCGAAGACGCCCTGACCGAGCGCGAACGTACCATCGCCGAGGAGATTCTGAAGGAGATACGCGCCCGCCTCGGCTTCATGCAGGAGGTCGGCCTCGACTACCTCACGCTCGACCGCGAGGCGGCGACCCTCTCGGGCGGCGAGTCCCAGCGCATCCGCCTCGCCACACAGGTCGGCTCCGGCCTCGTCGGCGTCCTCTACGTCCTCGACGAACCCTCCATCGGCCTCCATCAGCGCGACAACGACCGCCTGCTCGATACGCTGGAGGGCTTGCGTGATCTTGGCAACACGCTCCTCGTCGTCGAACACGACGAGGAGACGATGCGCCGCGCCGACAACGTGATCGACATGGGTCCCGGGCCGGGCAAGCGCGGCGGCGAGGTGGTCGTCCAAGGCGACTTCGAGACGGTGGTCGACGCCGACGACTCCATCACCGCCGACTACCTCGCCGGCCGCCGCGAGATACCGGTGCCCGAGACGCGCCGCGACCCCGACGACGGCGCGCTCACGATCCGTGGCGCCCGCCAGCACAACCTCGACGACGTGGACGTCTCCCTCCCGATCGGTCAGTTTGTCGCCATCACCGGCGTCTCCGGCTCCGGGAAGTCCACCCTGATGCACGACGTGCTCTACAAGGGGCTCGCCCGCGAGATGAACGACAACACCTCCGTCGACCCCGGCGAGCACGACGCTATCGAGGGGTACGACGCCATCGAGACCGTCCGCCTCATCGACCAGTCGCCAATCGGGCGCACGCCCCGCTCCAACCCCGCCACCTACACCGGCGTCTTCGACCACGTGCGCGAACTCTTCGCCGAGACCAAGCTGGCGACCCAGCGCGGCTACGAGAAAGGTCGCTTCTCGTTCAACGTCAAGGGGGGTCGCTGCGAGGAGTGTGGGGGACAGGGCACGGTCAAAATCGAGATGAACTTCCTCTCGGACGTGTACGTCCCCTGCGAGGAGTGTGAGGGCGCCCGCTACAACGACGAAACTCTCGACGTGACGTACAAGGGTGCGACCATCGCGGACGTGCTGAACATGGAGGTCGACGAAGCCCTCGACTTCTTCGAGGCCAACCCCGGCATCCGCCGCCGTCTCGAACTCCTGCAGGACGTTGGGCTGGGCTACATGCAGCTCGGTCAGCCCTCGACCACCCTCTCGGGCGGCGAGGCCCAGCGCGTCAAACTCGCGGAGGAGTT
>Ga0209917_1000172_pt1 | contig 26043 bp, 22 predicted proteins | sample SalPon2_C_H2O_MG_FD_185710 | JGI IMG/M metagenome (GOLD analysis project Ga0209917, IMG submission 185710) | Salt pond water microbial communities from South San Francisco under conditions of wetland restoration - Salt Pond MetaG R2_C_H2O_MG... | ecosystem: Environmental > Aquatic > Non-marine... | reverse complement strand
CACCGCCAACGCGATCAGCACCGATCATCAACTCCTTAATTGTTCGGTGGATTCCCCCTCCGTATACGCTGTTCTCGGTTCCCCCACCGTAGAAGTTGATTACCGGAAACAGGTTTGGCGTTTGAAGTGTTTGCTCGCCGATTGTGAGCTCTCCCGTTCGGGCGTCACCGGCAGTCGCCGTGATATTGAATTCGAACCGGTCTGTGGCGTATGCGTGGGACATTAGAGTGAGCCAGTCATGTTGCCCATCTCGAGACTACTTGCGTCTACATCGTCTCTGATGAACTTTTTAAGCCGACTTCCCTTTACGCCGATTCCGTCTCCTTGAATATAATGTACGTCTATATCCAACTCTGCAAGGCCGCGTTTGATTGATTGCTTATAAATTTCACCAACATTAACGACTACTTTGTCGTACTCGTCTGTAGTCCACTCCTGTAATGTTGCAGTCACTTCTGAACGTAATTCCTCTGCACGCTGAATATCCATCTGTTGGTCATACCACCCAATCTCGGTAGTTGCATCGATTAACCCGTGTTTTGCCGAAAGTATGACTAGATGAATGTCCGAGCGAAACGCTCGCTCTCGTATAGCTTTCTTGATAATTTTGAAGAAGTATCCAGAGTATAATTCAAGCGCTGGAATGGCTGAATCAGGAATATTCTTAGATTTAGAACAGGACTGTACTAGCAATATGGTCATAGCCCTTTGTTGAGACCACTCCGGTTTGAACTTTTCCCTATACCTAGCCGAATCAACCGAAAGGTTCGTTCAAATGGATTGCAAAGAAATCCAAAACAAGAGCACAGCTCAATCAATACGGGCTCTCTCTCAGTCGATTTAGAATCTGGCTGAACCACCTCAAACCGAACGAAAGATTGAGGACTGCTTCGTTTCTGTGACTGGCTCATAGCTTAGCTTAACATTTAAAATATCAACTATTTGACCACCGTGGGCTTCTTTTGTTGGCCCACCTCAGAAGCGGTCGGCGTTATGCCACCGCGGTTGGGGCCGTACAACTCCCCAGCCACCTAATTCCGGCACTTCCGCTACTTCCAGAGAGGGCCGATTCTCGTTGTCCAAACTACAATCATAGCGACCCCCAGAGCCGTCGCGGGGTTTCCAGCACAGGAGGTGGGGCAGCGTGAGCCTCGGCTACTCCGGGACCTTCACCGCCGAGAAGGACCGCGAGTTCTTCTGTGACACCTGCGGCGCGCGCTGTACCCGCAGCGTCAACGGTGATCTCGAGTACGGTCACCTGGTCGGCTGTCCGGCACGTCCCGACGAGTTCCAGACCGGTACCTCAGAAGGACGTCGATACCGCCCCGACGAGGGATCCGACGGAGGTGCGTCCGCGTGAGCGACGACGAGTCCGGTCACGCCAAGTCGATCGCGGAACAGCTCCGACTCGCGAAAGAGAACGACAACCTCCCCGACGAGCTCGCGGACGATCAAGAGGAAGACGCCGAGGAGGAGAGAGACGATGTCGAGTGAACACGCGACCGCGCCCGGCGTGGGCCATGCCGGTCCGCTTCTCTCACGAGAAAGTTCACCCCGGAATCCACATCAACGAACCGTGGCACGGTGTCCCTGCGGGTGGAAGAGCACCTGATCCGGAGCTTTTGGAACCAGGAGATCTCCTCATCGTTCGCGAAAGTGGTGAAGGCGTCCGAGGCATCTGGACCTTTGCCGAGGCGCGCCGAGTCGAAGACCAGTCGATTCTGCCCGAAGACTGGCGCTGGCACGGGGACACGAAGCGCGACTACGACTGGATTATCTACTGTCGAGGGACACCGGAGAGAGAATTCGATCAGGTAATGCGAGAAGAGTGGCAGGAGAGCCCCGACATCGCCCCACAGAGTCTCACTGGAACTGCGAAAAACAAGCCCTCAATCATTCAGGCGTACATCGACGCTCTCCTAGAGCACGACCTTCCAGAGACAACGAAGGACCTTCTCCGGAGCGTCAATCCGGAGAAACCGACTATGGCCCGTGTTGGAAACTCCACGACGACAGCGACAACTCATCCAAGGGGTGGCGAATCGTGGACACGCGACGACTTCCTAGTAACGCTCGATCTCTACCTTGACGATCCGGAGATCGAGAAGCGGCAGAACGATGATCGCGTGAAGGAACTCGCCGACCTCATGGGACGCTCGGTCGGCTCCATTTCATCGAGACTCGGTAATTTCCGTGCGCTTGACCCGAATGCCGATTCCGGGATGGAGAACGTAGGCGAGCCAGCACAGGAGATTTGGGACGAGTACTTCGGGAACGAAGAGGAGCTCGCTCGCGAGGCAGAACTCGCACGGGAGCGACTCGCGGCCGGTATCGTCGTCGACGAGACCCCCGGGACAGGGAGTACGGGAAGCGGGGGCGAGGTCACCACGGGCGAGACGACCTCGACAACAACGAACCGGATCGGGCAACAGGACTTCCGGAAGGAGGTGAGAGACCGCTACGATGACAGGTGCGTGCTCTGTGACGTCGACGAACCTGGACTCCTTCAGGCGGGTCACATACTCGACTGGAGCGAGTTTGAGGATCCTCGCGGCGATCCAGCGAACGGCCTCCTGCTCTGCTACACGCACCACCGAGCGTTTGACCTGAACATGTTCACGCTGTCCGACGATTACGAGATCGAAATTCGTCCTGGAATGGACACGGAGAGCGAGTTTCTCATCCAGACAATTCTCAACCGCGAAGGGGAGTCGGTGACCTTCCCGAACGCTCCACCCTCGGCAGAGTACCTAGCGCGTCACAACGAACGGATCGGCTGGTTCTCGGACGGGAAGTAACGCGACTAGTTTAGTCTCGCTACTAGCGCTGGAGATCTTTGGTCATCTCTGCCGCCGTATCCTCGTCGAACCGACGCTCGTTATCTTCCATCTTTGCCTCAACCACATCAGCGATGTCGATATCCAACTGCGTCGCCATCGCAATTTTGAGTCCCGTACCCGATTCGCTCGTCATATCTCGTACGACTATCGGGGCACCCCTTCTGAGTTGTTGGAGCTCCCGGCGAACTACACGCACCCTTCAGCGACCAGCCGTTTCGGGCAAGAACATATCTGAATAAGAGGATTTCAACAAAGTCATATGATCTTAATTGCTCGGTAAGTTGGAGCCGAGGGGTTGCTAAAGGCGAATAATTAAAAAGTGGTCTAGAAGACAATTATGTAGATGCTGTATAAGTTGCTGTTAGCTAGTTTTGTTAATATATCGACAACAGGCGGATTACCAGAGGCGAATGTTGGTTCATTATCAGCATGGTTAGCTGAAAACGTCCTAGGTGTGCTATCAGTTGTATTGACAGTAGTGATTATTTGGATTTATTTATCACAGAAGAACATTGAAGAAGAGCAATTCAAACCGCATGTGCGTGTCGATCGGGTACGTGCGAAGTCGTCAATACCGGAAGCCTTTGAACTAGAGTTGTCGAACATCGGGAAAGGGGCAGCACAGGGCCTAAGTTTATCTCTTCGGCCATGTTTACATCCAGAAGATTTCACCGAGACTGATAAGGAAGCGATTAAAGATGTGACAAAAGTTGGAACGGGAGCCAACTTTACCGTATTTACTCAGGAGTCGGAAGAAGTGTCTGCGGAAGTGGTATACGAGAGGCTAACACCGACAACAGCAGATGTTGAGCAATGGATTCCAGCATCGAGAACCAAATTGTTGCCGGAGTCTGATCAGGTTCGGTTTCAAGCGACGGCCCGAGCGAACGTGGTAGGAGACGATCGGAGTACTTTGTTTACCGAGGCAGTGAAAAATCTGCCGGGAGAGTTTACTGCGATGCGGCTGCGGCTTGAGGTAGAGTATGATGTGGCTTATGAACCGGCTTCATTGAGTGTATTACCAGATAAGCTGTATCGGACGAAACAAATATTAGCAGCCCATATACCGGGACTTAGTCCAGTAGAGACGCGGTCGTCTGAGGTGGCGCTAGATTATATAGTTCCGGCGGTAGCAACAGACTCACTTGCGGAGTTGGTGGAGCATGGAGCTAGTTGGCACCGATTTCGTGAGCAACCGAACGACATTGCGGATGATTTGCGGGACGCACAGATGAAATTATCCAATTAGTTAGCGTGTAGGAATCTTTATTGGACCATGCTCAACAGGTAAAGACATACTCCATGCGGCAGGTCAATAATAATACAAATTTTGAACGAGTAAACTTCCATCCCGAAGCCGACCCTATTGTTGAAGCGGTGGGAACAAATAAACGCATCTTCCAGGAATCTTCCTTCGAAGAAAGTGATAACCTCGTTGATGCTCTCAAATACACCAACCAACCCAAACAACGCGCCAACTTCCGTGACGTCACCGACATTAATTCCTCCATTTCAAACAAGAAAGCCAATCGGATTTTGGAGATTCTAGGTTACCCCCAAGGCCTCAAATTTCAACTAGACGCCTGGGAAAAATACGATAGTCAATTTGAACGAATGCGTGATTCCGGGGACCATTCTGCTCTCATGGTCACCGCACCCACAGGATTCGGGAAAACAGCCTGCTTCACCGGCAGCGTTGTGCGGCGAATTGTTGATGAACGCCACGGTCGCGCTGTTTTCGTCTATCCTAGCCGAGCACTCTTACAGGATCAATTCTCCCGGATGCTTGAGGTCGTCAATACAGTACAGGAGACTGGTAGTCCCGTTCGCCAAACGCTACACCCACTTTCAATCGGTGTCTACTACGGAAAACAGCCATATACACTTAGCCAACTATTCTCAAAAAAATATGACTTCCTCAATAAAGAGGATGGAACCTATTATCTCAACCTTGCCTCTCATTGGGACGATACGTATGATGACCGACGCTTCGAGGTGAAAAAGCAGGGCTCCAGAGGCTACCGATTGATCCATTCCGATTCAGGGGTCGAATTCACTCATGATGACATTGCTCTCCATAGGAAGCTAGTCAGTGACAGCAACGCAGGACGGGCTCCAGATATCGTATTGACGACGCTAGAGTCGCTAGAAAATATTGCGATGAAGCCACACTATGATATTATTAGTGAAGCAGAAACGATTGTTTTTGACGAAGTTCACCAATATACTGGCCTTCGTGGATCGCATGCGGCAAATATCATAAGAAATATTAAAAAAATCAAAGACAAGGACAGCAAGTCTCCTCCTGCTTTGTTTGTCGGGTCCAGCGCAACTCTGGAAGGGCCCGAAAGATTCGGACAAAAGCTGTTCGGACTTTCCCCGAACGAGTATGAGGATATCGATTATGTTGACCCTCAACCAGAAGATATTATTGAGGATCCCAACGACTTAGAGCATTATTATTTCGCACTCACGCCACCAGATGGCCCGGGTGTTGCATCTCTTTATATTCAGCAAGCGATGATGATTGGGCATTCTCTGCTTGAAAAAGATGATCCTCCAGAGGAAATCCCCGATAAAACACAGTTGTTGTCTTTTATCGATAGTAAAAGCCAGATCAATCAACTCGGAGCACAGCTTTCAAATGCCGATCACGCTCAGCAGCTCTGGAAAGAACACGACGGAATCCCTGAAGGAGATTGGCGGAGGTTAGCTGAAAAAACAGGTCATCACTTCCGCGATGGTGACCAGTCAAATCCGAATCTAGAGATTACCCCAATGCATGCGGACTCAAATACAACATTTGAGGACCTACGGACTACAGACGTCATTCAGGCGACCAGCTTCTTGGAAATGGGGATAGATATTGATACACTACAGTATGTGATGCAGTATCGACCTCCGAACGAGGTATCTGCGTTCAAACAGCGTGCAGGTCGTGCCGGACGGATTCCGGGACTCAGCTCCCACACTTTCGTCCTGTTATCGGGCTTCGCTGGTGATAACAACTTCTACTACCGTGCCAGCCGATTTCTCGATGCTGAAGTAAAAACGCCACTTCAGACTGAAAACAACGTAATTCAGTGGATGCACAGTTGTTTCTATGAATACTACAACGCAGTCGACGAATACCGTGATAATCATAAAAAGGATTGGGGGCAGCGTGGGGAGCACGAACGGAACATTCTCCGAATCCTATTTGAAAAACGTCTGGGCTGGACGCAGTTTACTGAGTTTCTCCTCAATCCATCACAGGTTACGAAGGAAGTTGTCGGCCTGACTACTCACGAAGACACACTCCTCTATAGCTCACAAGCGGAGGACCTTGCAGAGGAACTCAAAGACGAACGCAAAAATGTTGACCAGGAGATTAGTGAGAAAGCAGGTCACCTCACGGTGAGCGGTGAAGATCTCGCCATGAGCAATGAGCCAGCCAAACGAGCTCTCGCAGAGCTCCGGGATCAGATCCGGGAAATTGGTAACAATTATCAAAAATATGGTGAACGTGTGGGTGTTGAATTGGAAGATAAACTCTGGGAGAAACTCGGAACAGCTCCCACCGCAAGCGATCAACCTATTGAAAGCCAGTTTGATGCTCTCGAAGATTTCTACCGGGACCTCGATTACGTTCGTGCGACAATCAACCGCGCACACGATGGAGAGATCGAAGAAAAACTTCTCCGAGAAGTCAAGGAGACGATTGATATTTTTCAGACTTCTCAAGGAGATATTGAACGATTGAGCACACGTCGCAAGAAAATCCATTACCTCGAACAGGCTGCCCAGCAAGCCGCAAAATACGACGAGTTCTCAAACCGTCCACACACTAGCCTATATCTCGTCAAGAACCTATTCCGAGCTGCCTATTACTTCAACCGTGCTGTACAGAGTGGACAATTAGAGTCCGATCAGGAGGAAGAGATATGGTACGTACCGCCAAATTACTTCAGCGATTCCGGCCGTTATTATCAACTGGCTTCTGAGTCAGCGTCTCGCAGTCGCAGGCAGAAATCTATCGATAGTATCCTTGGTCAATATATTCCGTATAAATCTGAATATATCGATAACGAAGGGACTCTCAATGTTTTCCAACCAACTGTTGAGCGCACTGAAGACGGTCACCTCCAGATGACATACCCGGACGTGACCACACGGAAATATGACGATATCCAAGTCCCGGAACATGTGAAACTAAAAGAAGTCCAGGACGTCACTCACGACAGAGCAAAAGGCATTGTACCTTACTGTAATAAAACGTATCAACTCCTCGCAGATAGTGATGCTCGGCCACCTGGTGGACCGGGCGAGCGTCGCTTCGGAAAAGTTTATGCATCAGCTGATATTCAAACCCGAGCGACCCCAAAAAGAGTTGATGATCAACGTGGTGCGCTCAAATTAGCGGAGCTTAACGCCAAAGCGTGGATAGGTGGTGTCACCCTTGAAATAACCCCAGACGAAGATCGTAACCCCTCACATGCAGAAAACGAAGATGAGACAGTAGAAATAACGGCCGGTGAACGACTTGGTTATCAGCTGGATACGAGGGGTGTTTTCTGGGAATTCGGCGATCAAATCACTCAATTTGTAGATGGGGACCAGTATGCTGACCTCCGAGAGAATATAAGAAAACATCACGGTGAAGGGGCCGACATCGAACAAATCCTCCTCGATACTGCCGGACACTTTTTGACGTTGCTCATTGCCGATACAACCGGAGTGAGTGCCCGACTACTCCGCTACAGCATCAACAAACCCAGGAAGAATGATGATGTGGATACATATCGGGTGACAGTATTTGAGCAGACTGAAGGTGGGCAGGGTATTGTCGATTTATTCATTGACAAGCTCTATGATAACCCGGGAGATGTGTTGCGTTCAGTATACGGATTGGCTCACAACCCCCAGGTTATCGCCGAGAAAGTCTGGAGCGATCCCGATGCGGTTCAGCGACTCTATCAGATTGATAGGGGGGCCGTCTTCGAAGCGGACACAACCGACGAACATCAAGCTGCTATAGACGAGGTTCATGAAATTCTCAAGGAATCACCGTTCAACTATCAATACCAGGAGACATTATCAGCGGTCACCGACGAACTATTCGCGCAATTACGAGAAATAAGCTCATTTATCACAGATAGGGACTTGAGCGACGATCGCCGTGTCTTCAATCTCAAACACGACATCGCCAAGGAGCGTGTCAGAGGAAAAATAAATACAAAAGATGAGTACACAGATATTCCGCGCCCTATTCTCAACGAGTACACAGACGTTGTTGCCGACACAAGCCCAACAGATGTGGAACGGGCATTCTGGTCGCCGGATATCGATGACTGTGAACTCAATCTCCAATTACCAAATGTTGCCCGGCAAGCGAACGACGTCGTCGTAAGTAATACAGCTCTACAATCATTATTACAAGAGTGTATTATCGAGGAGTATGAGCGAACTGAAGACGGAGATGCCCGTTTAAGTAGATCCTTACCCCCCGCATGGTCAGATGAGAACACGTTCCGGTATCTGGAGTTCTAACAATGAGGTCTTCAAATACATCGGAGTCGTTGCCAGAATGTCAGCGACGACGAGCGGGACGTCAGTTTAGCTTCTTCGGTGACGCACTCGAAGAAGATGGTTGTGTGATATACTGTGCACCTGTTATGCGAGATTTCAAAATAAGAGTGCCACTTGATCCAGACGGCAAACGGACTCGACTGTCTTTGCGCCGGTACCTCAGGGATAAGCCTGAAACTGATCTAATTCTTTGTATTGAGGATAGAGAGAGTGTCCGTCAATTCGCGGACTCTATCACGGGTGTTGAATGGCTACCGGTTCAGATTGATTATCAATTGATCGTTAGGGGAGAACGTGTTTTTATTAATCAGGGAGTTCTTACCTCTGAGGGATTACAACCGCAAAATAAGGATAATCTATGCCGCCATCTATATTCTAGCGCCCGCGAATTTGTTGAGGCTGAGTTCGACGTAAAGCTTGATGACGACTTAATCGATCTTCACGAAACTACTGGACAGCAATAATCAAAATAAATTATTGAACTAGTTAATGTCGGATTTTCGGACCAAGAGGGGATTTAACCATCATACATTCGTCGGTAAGAAGTATAATTTCATAATCACTCACAAAAGTCTCAACAGGCGAATCAGGTGTCTATTGTGTGCTTGACTGTGAACTACGTGAATATTGGCAGAGATCCTATCGGTCAGTTCAAAATATTTATCAAGAGATATACAAATATATTTATATTTGAAGGAAAGGTACCTGTCAAGAATTTAGTTAACCATCCGGAACCGTCCGGAACACTCTGCCGTCGGCTTATATCCCCACACTGTTACCGACCAGAACGTGATACGCGACGGAACGGTGTTCGACGACGACCACCTCCCCTCCACCATTGTCGGTCGGAATCAGCACATGAACGAGGTAACGGACGCGCTCGCACCGATTCAACAAAGTGTCAGTGCCGAGAACTGCTTCCTATTCGGTCCTTCCGGCGTCGGGAAGACGACCGTCGCGAAGGCCGCCGTTCGCGAACTCCGGCAGGAAGTCCTCGAAGTCCCCTACGCCTACGTGAACTGCTGGTAGGACTACACACGGAACGCGGTCCTCGAACAGATCTCTCGCGACCTCGTCGGCGCCGCGCTCCCGCGCTCCGCCTCGACAGGGCGGCTCATCGATCGCATCACGGCCGACCTCAACGGTCCTAGTGTGGTCATCCTCGACGAGGTCGACCAGCTACGGGAAAACAAGGTCCTCTACGACCTCCACGAGATTCGCGGAATTTCTTGGATCGGTATCGCAAACCGCGAGGTCGACCTCCTCGCAGATCTCGACGAGCGAGTCACCTCCCGGATCAGCGTCGCCTACCGCGTGAACTTCGACTCGTACGGCGAGGACGCGATCACGGAGATCCTCTCTCGGCGGGCTCGCGAGGGACTCGGTCCGAACGCCGTCGACGAGGACGTTCTCCGGCGCATCGCGCACCTCTCCGAAGGAGACGCGCGGCAGGCGATCGCCGGCCTGCGGGTCGCGGCGCGCATGGCCTCTCGCGAGGGCTTGGCCGCGATCCCGGGGCGACTCGTCGAAGAGGCGGTCGCCGACGCGGAACGCGAGGTCCGACAGAAGACGATCTCGAAGCTGAACACGCACCAGCGGGCGCTGTACGAGGTCCTCGCCGAGGAGGACGGACTCATCCAGAAGGAACTGTACGCGCGGTACCAGGAGGCGCACGACGATCCGGTGACGCTGCGATACCTCCGGGAAAACCACCTGCCGAAGCTGGAACACTACAACCTCGTCGACGTCAAGCAGGACCGCGGGTCGAAGCGGTACAGTCTCGTTGGCGTCGAGCATTCGGAACAGCATCCGGAAGCCGTCTGACTCGGGGACGGTACGGATTTTTCCCCGGTCTGGAACCGTGCGGAACCCCACGAGTCAGCCTAAACCACAGTCGACGATCAGTGCTCGGTATGGCCTCGAAGCAACCGGTCCATGGCGGTAGCGCACAGACGAAAGAGTTCGACGTCAACCTGCTCGCGGCGGGCATCTACTGGGCCGGCGACCCGGAGAGTGCCGAGGCAGTCGTCACCGTCGACGCGAACGCGACCCTCCGCGTCGAGGTCTCGGCGCCGGACCGAGCCGACTGGCAGCTCGATGTGCGAGCACTCGGCGGGTCGTTCGAGATTCTCCGGGGCTTCCGCGACGGCGCAGTAGTTCACGAGAAGGACATCGCAGACTGGGTCAAACGCGTCGCCGACGTCGTCGGCGAGCGTCTCGTCACCGACCACTGAGATCTGATTCTAGCTTCCCTCATCTTGGTACCGCAGGTTCTGCGGCTCAATGTCGTCCATGCGCACGAGGTACCAAGCATCTCCCCGCAGTATCTCCAGTTCACCCGGTTCAACAACAGACAACGTTCCACCGACACGGTTTAATTGGATACTAAATGATAAGACGACTATGGATATCTCCCCGAACAACCTCTTCTTAGCCCCCTGTAGTCGGACGAATAAAGAGGGAACGTACCGGCATTTCGTTGATACTGTAGAAGATGGATTAGACCCCACTGCTTACTCAGGAGTACCGGAGTTTGAACAGGACCGCGTCGCGGTTTGGGGCGTTGTCGGCGGTAACGAAGCACATTGGAGACAGATGGAACCGGGAGACGTGGTGTTGTTCTATACGAAGACCAAGGTGTACACCCACATCGGACGGGTAATTGAAACGCAGGAAAACGCCGAATTAGCGGATCAGATCTGGACTACTTACGACGAGGGGCGACGCGTCAAAGACATCGATGAGCCCTGGCCGTACATCTTCTATCTCACCGACATCAAGGAAGTCAACATCCCATCAGAGGATTTCCACGCGGATATTGGCTGGAACTCGTACTATCCCCAGTCGTTCACACGAGTCGTTGACGAGCGCCGACAACTCCTCATCGACCGCTACGGCTCACTCGCTGCCGCGCTCCGTCACCACCGAACTGAAACCGCGGTCGAGGATCCGGAGGAGTTCGAAGAAGAGACTGAGGACTTGCTCTCACCTCCGACTGAAGAGCCAGCCCTGACCGGGGAATCGAGTTACACGGAGGAGAAGCAGAAGACGCGGTCACGCGCGTTTCGAGAGGCAGTCCGGCAGGCGTACGACGAGACCTGCGCATTCTGCGGCGCACAGCGGAAGACGATATCCGGGACGCCCGAAGTCGAAGCGGCGCATATCTATCCCAAGAGCGAGGACGGTATCGATGCGGTCCAGAACGGTATCGCTCTCTGTAAGTTCCACCACTGGGCCTTCGACACTGGATGGGCGGCGGTGGACGACGACTTCGAGATTATGATTCGAGACCGACCCGAACAGGAATCTTACCGATCTCGTCGTCGGCCTGCTCGGTGACCAGATCCAACAACTCACGACTCACCAGCAGTGACAGCAACGCCGCGTACAGCAGAATCTTCACCACATCCGGGTCGCTCGTGTCGAACTCGTCCAACTCGTACTGCGTCTTCAGTTCACGAAACAGCGTTTCTACCTCCCACCGACACCGATACAACGTTGCTAAATCCGCCGGGAAGAACTCATCTCGCGGCAGATTCGTGATGTAGAGATGGTAGTCGTCGGCGTCCGCGACGAGGACGCCGACGACGCGGAATCGCTTCGTATCCAGCGAGCGCGTCCCTTCGTACTGCCCTCGCTTGAATTCTGCTTCGACTTCGACGTCGATGTACTCCCGCGCAAGGTCATCGACTACATCGTGGACCTGCTTGCCCTCCAAGGGAATGGCGCGGCCGCGCCATTCCCGTAATTCTGCCGTTATCACCGGGTTTGCATTGTCCTTCAGCCGGCTCACGAAGTAGCCGTCGTTCTCGTCAATCAACGCGAAGCGGCGGTACTTGAAGTACGCTAGGTCGAGCAGAACGAGCCGTCCTTGCAGCCACGAACCCGTCTTGAACAGCGTGCTGTCGTGTGTTTTCTCGTCGGTCACGTCGATCCGTTCAATTGTCTCGTCGGTGGCGTTATGGAGCAGGTGGAGCTTCGCTCCAGCCTGCTCCTCGTGGCGAGCTTGGAACTCATCAGAGAGGAACTCGTGCAACCGCAACACCGTTCCATCGGCGATAATCACGTCTCTGAATCGGTCGATATCAGCGTCAACAGCGTCAGGTACAGCGACCTCGTCGAGCACGGTCTCGACGAGGTCGCGGAGGTACTCCGCGAGCGTCGGCGTCAACCGGTGATAGAAACCACCGGGAGAAATCGTTTCATCAGCTGTCGAGTTGTAGCAGCGTCTGAACCCGGCGAGTGTTCGGCTCTCGCCTGCGGCGAAGCCGAACACGAGCGCCCACACGAGGACAGGAATCTGAAGCTTCCCCTCACGCTCGACCACGCCGAGTTCCTCGGCGTGCTCTTCGAGGAACTCGGAGGGAAACAGTGTAGTGAGCCGACGCATGATTCTGGATGAGGAGGCGTCTTGGTGCACACTTGCCGCCTCCTCATTCCTCTCGAAAAGAAGCCTCGATAAGTCGCTGCTGTCACGCGGTTTCTCTCTTAGCTAAAGACGGATGGAGAGACAGTGACCGACTCGCGCACTGTATTCAGCACGTCTCCAAGAACATATCACCGATTGAGGATTTCAACAGAGCCGTTCCGCTAATATTTTATCGCTCTCTTGAGACTAACGTTAGGTAACGTGGTTGACGTAGAGTCTCCAACACCCTACGGGGTTGGCCTCAACTTCATACTCATACTGTCGGTCCCAGCTCTCCTCGCATCAATTCAGTTCTTGACGCCGACAGCCTTCCAACAACAACTCGCGCTCACACCGAGCGAACCCCAGTGGTACACCGTATTCACAGCCGCGTACGTCCACGCGAGCGCTAGCCACCTCAGCGGGAACCTCTTCGGCTACTTCCTCGCCGTGAGCTACACCTACTGGCTCTGTCTCCACACCAATCGACGACGGTGGTTCCAAAGAACCACAATCGCGCTGCTCCTCTTCACGCCGATCGTGGTCAACATCGGGAACGTACTCGCCTTCGGGACTGTGCTGCCTGAGGTCGAGGGATACTCTCGCGGCTTCTCGGGGGTCGTCGGCGGGTTCGGCGGATTCCTGCTCGTCGCGTTCGTCGTCGCTGTGAAGGATACGTACGGGTCGGAGCTCGCGGAGGTCGTCGGCGTGTCGCTCGTGCTGTTCCTGCTGCTACTGGTCAGCCTAGTGTACTCCGGAGGGATTCAGCCGATCGTCGCCGGCCTCGTCGCGGTCGGAATCGGGCTTCAGGTGATCGGGACGCTGTATGAGCGTGACTGGGAGTTGCCGACGGTCGACGTCACGTCGCAGGCGTTCGCGTTTCAGGTCGTTTCTGGGGGACTCGTTGTGACCGTGCTGGCGGTGTTGGTGTTACTGCTGTTTCCGGCGGCGCTGGTGGAGGGTGGGACGTTTACAAATATTGTAGGGCATGGTGTTGGGATCGTGACCGGCGGTGTACTGTGTGCTGCTTTCTACACTTGAGGGGATTTTCAAAAGTGCTCAACTTTCCGACTGGGCGCTACCTTTGATTCGGCTCCAAGCCCGGTGAAGAGCCATTTCCAAGACTCTCCCAAGGATGCCAAGAACAAGCGAGAGGGACGCAGTAACTGTGATCGCTCCAGTTAGGAACACTAAATTGCCGGTGGTGAATCCCCAAACAGAATTAGAAGGGAAGTACGCAACGACAATCGCAAAGAGGGCGGTTACGATTCCAACAAAAAACAGTAGGACAAACAAGATTGTCGGGAGATACGCTCCACCAAGCCGATCTATAGTTAGCAAGGGACGCAGTTCACTGCCTGCGCTCCATATCTGAGAAGGGATTATTTGTCTTAGCCAATAGCCGAAGCCCCCTGCTCCACGGCCATTCCACTGAACGTAGCTTTGACCGTTTTCCTTCTTTCTCAGAATAAACTCGTCTTCATACAGATGTTCAGCATGACGGGATACGCCGCTCTCATCAATGTCAAAATAATCTACAAGAGTCTGTCGAGGAATCCATTGAGCGGGTCTCTCGTAGATGAACCTGCCAATATCTCGTTTTATCTTTTGATCCTCGCGTGAGTAGGTTTCTTTGAGTTCTTCTAGGGTCTTCGTCATTGCGCCGTTTTACTCTGAGTGCTTCTACAGGCCTGTCTGTAAAGACAATTACCGCGAAAGCACTTGTTACAGAGGTGTCTGCGAATCATATTTTTTGTGAAAGTTCTTTCCCATTTATGATTGTTGGGATTCTGTGATCCAACCACCATGTCCGGATGTGAAGATACGATATGGTCTGACGAATCGAGTCTCAAGAGATCAGTTAGAGCGGTCACTACCACTGGCTACACGCGCAGTGGCAATAAAATCAGTTTGGGGGTGTTTCTATGACAGATCTATTTTTCGTGTTCATCTTAGGCCCAGTTTTCTTCCTTCCCAGACTCTTGAGTTTCTCTATTGGCTCAGTTTCAGAACTTTACATATTCATAGCATCGGGTCTCGGCACCACTGTCTGGGCAATGGTGATCGGAGCTATCGTGGGGCTAGTAAGATAATGCGCGACCAGAGTATTCGATATTTTATTGGGAGTTTACTCAGCCGTCAGGCACTCTACGCCTACGCGATAGCAGGAGGCCTAACAACGGGTGTACAACTATTGATGATATCTGGGGATATCCCCCGCGCGGCTCTTCGTACAGAACAACTGCCAGTGATTGTAGAATTATATATTGATACCCTGATACCACTCTGGATTCCACCAATCACCTCAGTGGATATTGTTGTAGTTCTGACCAACGTAGTAATCACAGTATGGATACTGCTGTATTGGACGGTCCGCTACGAACAATCGATTTGAATCTCAGGTAAAATAGTTCTCAGCTGTCGCTTTCAGGCTGAGATACTGGTAGCCTACCCCGAAGAATCGGCCAATTCGCTGGCGTCTAGCTCACCAGCAAGGTACTCTTTCCCCAGATGCGTAATTTCGTAGTAGCCACGTTTTGGTTTCTCCGTCAGCCCATAGTCTGTGAGATCAGAAAGTCGCCGACTGACGTGAGTCCGTGATTTGTCGATATTCTCGGCGATCACTGCCGGCGTGAGCCGAAGCCCACCTTCGAGAGCTTCGAGGATGCGATCGTCAGTAGGCATCTGCATCCAGTCCGCCGGCTTTCGCATGGCCGACGTTGCTCAGAACAGTCGCATAGTCGTGTTGGTACGATACTCTGAAACCACTTACAAGTAGCATGAATGTAACTGATTAGTAGAAGATTTTAATACCCCCGGACCCACACCCTACGCTCACGGACCCACTCGGCGGTCGCTGACGACGCGCCGTGCCTGAAAAGGACGCGGGCCGCGCTGCGCCAACAGCCGGCCCGTGTGGGGTTCCGTGCCGCAGCACGAAACCCATGTACGCCGACACCACGCGGGGGCTTGAAACTCCCGTCCGAGACGCGGCATCGACACTGACTGACGAGTACCCGGCAGCGCTCGCGACGCTCGTCCGCGCCGATCGCGCGAGCCACGACGTCGCCCAGACCACGCTCCGCGAGTTTCGCGGCGAAGTGGATCTGTACCCCGACCGATGAGCGACGCGAGCGCCCCGTCCGGAAGCGCGTTCCGAACCGCCGAAACCCGACCACGGCGTCGGGGACGCGACCGGCCGGAACCGTTCGGAACACTCCGGGTCACGCTAAACCACGCGTCGGGCGGACTCCGACACATGCCGACTCGTACCGACGCGACCAGCACCGCGCGACGACCGACCGATGCCGCCTGAGGGCACCACCATGAGCGACGCCCACACCCAGCCGACCGACGAGCCGAACCGTGACGAGATCACCCGCGACGACACCGCCTGGTACGACCTGCTCGGATTCCAGCGCGACCTCCTCCTGGTCGCTGCCGAGGCCGAAGGCGAGGAACTGCCGAAGGGCCTCGCGCTGAAGCAGCGCCTCGAAGCGCGCTACTCCGACGCGATCAATCACGGCCGCCTGTACACGAACCTCAGCGACCTCGAAGACGAGGGCCTGATCGAGACCGAGGAGATCGACGGCCGGACGAACGCCTACCGCGTCACCGACCGCGCCCGCGAGCTGCTCGCCGGGCGCCGCGCCGCGATCGACGCCGCCCTCAACGCGCGAGGTGACGACGCGTGAGCCCGACCGTCGAGGTCGAAGTGCGACGCAACCGTCACGGTTCCGTGCTGGCGTACGCGGAGCGCGACCGCGCGGCCCGACTCCTCGCCGACCACCGGAGCGTGCTCCAATCGCTCTACGCGCTCGTGGACCGGCGTCACGGCGCCGATGGAGAGACCGTCGCGCGCCTCGCCGTTCGCGAGGACGCTCGTGTCGTCGACGAACTCGATCTCCGCGATCGGTTCCGGCGCGACCTCGACCCCGACCGTGCGATCTCGCTCGTCGAGGACCTCCGATACCACGCCGGCGAACGCGAACTGGTGGCGTGCGGGGGCGAGCCGGAAGCCGGGTTCGGGGCGACGAACGACCGCGCCGACAGGCTGGAGGGCTCACAGTGAGCGAAGACCTCGATCCCATCACGCCGAGCGCCGCGCTCGACTACTACCTCGACGCGCGCCGCGGTGAGCTCGCCGACGCGACGCTCCGTGACCACGCGTACCGTATCGGAACGTTCGTCGACTGGCTCGAAGACCGGAAGGACGTCGCCAACATGAACGACGTCGACGTCCGGATGGTCCACGAGTGGCGCGTCTGGAAGCGCGAGGACAATGGCGAACACGACCCCTGTAACATGATGACGATGCAGGGGCAGGTCTCGACGGTCAAGCAGTTCCTCTACCGCGTCGCCGACATCAAGGGCGTCCCCGAGACGCTCCCGGACCGCATACGCGTCCCCTCGCCCTCGAAGGACGAGCAGTCGAACGACACGATCCTCTCGTCGGAGCGCACGAAGGCGATCCTAGAGTACCTCTCCACCTACGAGTACGCGTCCCGCCGGCACGTCACGCTCCTGCTCATGTGGCGCGTCCCGGCCCGACGCGGGGGCATCCGCGCCCTCGACCTCGGAGACTGGGACTCGGAGGACCAGGCCCTCCAGTTCCGACACCGCCCGCCGCTGACCCCACTGAAGAACGGCTCGACGAGCGAGCGCGACGTGATTTTGAAAGAGCAGGTCGCGGAGGTCGTCGACGACTACGTCGACGGCCCCCGGGCCGACGTGATCGACGACCAGGGACGCAAGCCGCTCATCACGACGAAGCGCGGCCGCCCCGGCGTCTCGACGCTCCAGCGGTGGATCTACTGCGTGACGCGGCCGTGCGTCATCGGCGAGGAGTGCCCCCACGACCGCGACCCAGACGAGTGCGAGGCGATTCCGTCGCAAAAGGCGAGCAAGTGCCCGTCGTCGCGCGCCCCGCACCACGTGCGAACTGGGTCGGTCACAGCGCACCGGACAGCCGGAACGCCTCGACCCGTCATCAGTGACCGCGGCGACGCGTCGGAGGACGTTCTCGAAAAGCACTACGACAAGGCCGGCAACCGCGAGCGAGCGCGCCGGCGACAGGAACACATCCCGGAGGATCTCTAACATGTACACGAGCGCAAGTTCGACGGAATCGCCCGACCGAAGAGCCAAGACCGTGTTGGTTGACTCGTGGTGTGTTGTCTTATCATCTCACGAGTTGCGTGCATCTTTTTGTCGTTGGCGATCTTCTGTGTCGTAGCCATCCACGTTTCCAGTCTCACGCAGATCATTGACCTGCTTGGAAGTCGAGTCGTACGCGGCTTTTGTGCCGTCACCGCTGTGAGCCATAGTTAGCGATCGGTCTTGATTCATCCCCATATCGCCCGCCGTCAGCGTAGCATCTTGATTCGCTCCGATAAACAGGAACTTCCAGTCCTCTTGTTCACGCCTGTACTGCACCTGTTCGCGGACCCGCGCCTGAGATGTTTCAGACGCGTTTTCCTTCCCATCCGTTAGAACGACCACTACCACGTTATCGGGTCTCTCGGTTGGCTCTATCGCCCCGAACCGGTCACTCGTCTCCGTGATAGCGGTATAGATGGCATCGTGTAGGGCTGTACTTCCCCCTGGCGTGTAGCTCTCGTCAGATAACTTCGGAGCTTCCATGACTGGCCGCGCTTGGTAGACACGATTAACTGTCGTGTTAAATTCATACAGGGTAACCCTCGCTGTCCCCGGTCCGTCCTGCTGATCGGTGAGAAATGCGTTAAAACCGCCGATAGTGTCGTTTTCAATCGCCGACATCGACCCGGATGAATCAAGCACGAATGCTATCTCTGTCTTCATGACTCACTCTGCGAGGAACTCCATCATATATAAATTGTAACTGAGGACTGCCGTTTACCGATCGGTTGACATAATGAGCCAGTAAATTCAGAACCAAACTCTAGTAGTTAACAATTTATATGTGCCCATGTACCAGTGTGGTGTGCAGTGGAATCGGTAAGGGCAGGGGAGCTTAAATGTCAAAAGATCCATTCAAAAAAGTCCTCCAACAAGAGCAACAAGCACTCAAACAGGATTTGCTGCATGACCTGCCGGTTGAGCGAATTCCAGAGCGTATCGACTGGCTTGCCAGGTATATCGCGCTCAATGGTGGGTACATGCTTCGTCAGCCGTCAGGTAAACAGACACATCTTGATCGCGATAATTTCGATAAGGCTGTCCGCCAACCGTATCTCGCTGGGTTGTCTAATGCGACTGGTGCAACCGGATACCTGAACGCGCTTGACAATCAGTATCCGCTCGGATCGTTGATTATCCAGTATGCGGGACTTGTCGAGGGATTAAGCCGTATAAACGAATCCGGTGTTGACCCTGGTGAAGCACTCGGACGACTCATTGCACGTGAAATTCGCCGCAATAGCGAGGGGAAAGCGGCGAACATCGCGAGCGAGTTTCAAGTAGAGACATACACACCGCGTGGGCTAGTTGAGCAGGTCGTCACCCACCCCGAGCTGGCCGAAACCGTCGAATCAGTCATGCCTTCGGGAGACGCGACTGTGGAACTAGTCGATCAGCTTGGTGAAATTAAGATTGCCACCCAGTTGTGGGATCACCAGTTGATGGCGCTGTGCGAGTGGATCCACCAAGGAGCAAACGGATACGTGAATATGGCAACCGCGACGGGTAAAACGGTTCTCGGATTAGCAGCTGTGGCCTACTGTACAGACAGTGGCGCTTTACATCCTTCAGATGCAGCCGAACTAACCGAGTGGTTCGAACCAAAGGCGCCACTGCAGCCGGATTCAACCCGCCCCAGCGATGTACTCATTGTAACGACTGACGAGCTGCTCGGTGTCCAGTGGGCTCGACTGTTTGAAGACCATTGTAATACCCCCTCGGAATTCACCGAGATTGTCGATCAGACCATTTCGCTTCCATGGGGTGATATCCACATTCGATCGGCGAACGCTGTTGGGAATACCGATCCATCTGATTATCGTGTCGCAATCTTCGATGAGGTACACAACTACACGAGCGGTGGTGGCTGGGGTGAAGACTTGGCGATGTATATTGACTCTGATTGTCCAGTCCTTGCTCTCACGGGGAGTGTAACTGACGAAATTAAACGCCATTTTCAACAGGTGGAATCGGCTTTCCCATGTGTCTACACCTACACCCATGAATACGCGCTCAAGGATGGCGTTATTCCCGAATTCAATTGGACGCTTCAGTACACGCCAATCGACAAAACCCAGTCATCGACTGCTAAAACACTCAGGGAGACAGCACAGCTAATCGAAGAGAACGTCATGTGGGACGGTTCATCGTATCGACTCAAGGAGTCTGAAATCGATATCCAGTCACTTCCGTCTGAACAGAGAGCTGAGGTAACTGAACCCCACGAATCACCAGTTTCATTCGGCCGGACACTCTCCAACGGTGAGGAGTCCAGTGCTGTTCCCGACGAGTTACTACGGTTGGCGAACGGGATGAGCAACCGCCTCACTTACTGGTGGAACCTTCGACTCGAAACGCAATCAATTATCAATTTAGTTCGTGGTGCAATGGCGAACGGCCAGCCAACGCTGGTGTTGAGCCGGTCGTACAAAGAGGGAGATCGCCTCTACAAGCAGCTCCAACAGGCCTGCGATGATATTCGGATTCAGAAACTCGAGGGAGATGAAGACGCGGATAGCCAAGACAAACGGATCACCACGTTTGACGACTGGGAAACGAACCAAAAGGTGCTGATCGGCCCGGGAGACAGGGTCGGCACTGGAAACGATATCCAGTCCGTTGAGGTTGGTATAAATCTAGCCCGTCCAGGAACAGGAATGTCGAATTCACTTATTCAACGGCTCGGTCGACTCCTGAGACAGCCAAATAAGAAAGAGTGTGTTGATTTTTATCATCTGCTTGGAATACCACCTGTGGAATCGATTGCACCGATGGACGGCGAGCACTTCGTCCGCGATTCGGCAGGGTTCTTTGCGCAAACCAAGACAACGGGAAATAGTGGTCAGATGGTGAAAGTTCCGCAAATTAGGATACTACCGGAGGTGAAAGAGAGTATTCAGCAGCTTGAACGGTACGGCTGCAAGGCGCTGACGTCGTCAGATGCCCCACTCAATCAGTACGAACAGGCTTACTTTGAATCCATAATGGCTGCTTCAGGTGACCAGACGGTCGTTGATACAGATTGGTATCAAGATCTTTTCGATGAGACAGCTGTAGCTACTTCCTCATCTTCACTAACTGAGCAAGAAGGGGAATTGAATGATTATGACGAGAGTGATGGTAATCTTGATAATCAAGATATAACGTTACTGGATGAGAAGCTTGGACATAAGGGCAGTGCGTCCATCGTTGCAAGAAATAAGAGCGTCAGCAGTGAAGAAGGAAGCGCTCAGACGGGAAATTCAGATAGCATAGATGAAAACAAGACGAGTGGATCAAACAGTAAATCCCAGCCGAAAGCAGCCGATTCAATTAAGCGATCTGAACGAGCTGTTGAGGAGCAGTTCAGAGCGGCTACCGAATCAACAGCTAAGGCGGTGGCGGCTGATACTACATCTGCAGTAGTTCTCCGGCTCCAACGTTGCTTTTGTAACACTGATAAAAAGGTCGTATATAATGCAGTTGACCCGTCGGATGATCAAATATGGCTGGTGATAAGAGGCCACCCTGAGAAGAAGTTCGATAGCAAGCAGTGCTATCGGTTCACAGATGTCGATGTTTCACCTGCTTTCGGCGAAGAGTCCTATGAAGTACATGTTTCTGCCGATTCAACTATCAAGCAGCTAACGGGGGATATAGATGGTGAGCCATCAACACAAGCGATGAGAATTGAAAAAGCCGCTGATCAGCTACTTATTAACGATCGGGACAACCTCCCAACAGAGATACAAAAACTGGCCAAAGAGACGGGAAAAAAGATACACAAATTCGATCTTCAACACGTCGATATTCAAACTGGACTGGATCAACTCCACGCGATACGAAGCAATCTTAACGTTATTCCTGCCGACCGCGCTGGTGTTGATTCAGCACGCCTGGATAATATTAAAACACGTGTTGGGGGACAGGCGATGAAGCTTGATAAGCTCAAACAGGTCTTAATTACAGTGCAACGGAACATCACGTTAGCCAATGAAAATAGCACGATTCCTGTCCAAAGCCTGCAGGAGGCAGACGAGGATCTCCAAGCTGCTATTTCTACCACACAGGAATTAGGCCGTGATGCGACCCAGCTCAAAAACCTACGGGAAGACATTAGCGAGCTCCTCAAGGACACTTCGGAACCGGAGCCGACCCCTGTCTCTGATCCGGATCCCAACGCGCCGATAGATCATGGCTCCGGTATTCAGGCCAACGAAATTTCGGAATATTATGAGGCGCTCTGGAATCTCAAGCAACTGACGGCAACCGTACAGACCGTTGTTGATGATATTGACGAGCCGATGAAGCAGTGGTGTAGCTTTGTCAAAGCGTTCCTAGTTGGTAAAATAGATGAGTATCCTAATTACGGGAAGCTCCAGCTGGATTTTAATGAGTTTGCTATTTCGACGTACCGGGATGTCTACGGGGATGGAGAGCGGACGACGGAATACCATGTCATCAATGTTGAGCCGCCCACAGCGACGGTCCAGCAATTAATTACAAACAGCTCACAGCTGCCCGCAACGGATTTAGACATTCCTATCGCTCCGGAATCGGAGGTACGGTTACCAGTCATTGTTGAAACAGAAGCTGAGCTTGACCGTGCAACCGCGTTATTGAAAGAAATCCCCAAATCTCCCTCAAAAGCGGTTCTACTGCAAAAAAATGAGGAGAACGAAGATGGTAACGATATCGAAAAAAACGACGATAAGGAAGAAAACAGTGGGCATAAAACAGGTGATGGGGAGCCCTCAGGCGTTGATTCTGTTGGTGAACCACCGAGTGAAAAACCGGACGACGAAGCCCCGTTAACTGATATCGGCGGCGTAACGGAGGATGTTGCCAATGCGCTCCGAGACGCGGATATCACGACACGTGAGCAGCTCACCAAAATTGATCTGAATTCGTTGGCCGAGATTAATGGAATCAGTAACGCGATTGCCCAACGAATCAAGATGCAGGTCGGGTAAAGAGTCTTAACTAGCGACCAGCCATACGTATATCAGAGTCATAAACCTTCATACAAATCACAATGCATACACCGCAACAAACACTTAATACGGCCGTTGATCGTGCCGCTGAAATTACTTGGTGGAACCGTGCGTTGACGCGGCTAAACGATGTAGTCTCCGACGAGGATGCGGCTGAGTTCGTCCTTAATGACCTCATTGAACAGAAGGGTCCGTACGTAGAATTCGTTGAGGCGCCAAGGTTCTCGGATCAGACGGCCACATCTTTCCTCCAAAATCTTGGATACAGTGATGCTGTGCTTGGTGCGCTTACAACCGAGTTGTTTGGTGGCGATACAAACGGAGCATTGTACCAACATCAGGCTGAGACTATCGAAGCAATCGAGCACGATACGAACGATAACATCCTCGCAGTTCCAACCGCGACTGGGAAGACAGAAGCGTTCTTCATTCCGATACTGGAACACTGTCTACGGACTGACGAGCCTGGACTCAAATCGATCATCGTGTATCCGATGAAGACGCTGGGTGTAGATCAGCTCAACCGATTTATTACGTATTTAGATCAAATCAACCGCTCACGACAGCCGGAAAATCGTATCACGGTTGGAGTGTGGGATTCCGATACACCGACCCGTGTGGGGACGCGGAGCTACGAAATTGAAAAAGGATCCTACGTTCGTGGACTCGAGTGCCCACGCGCTGACAATAAAAAACTCAAGATCCTCGATGATATGACCGTCGGCACTGACGATCATCAGTATTCGTGGATCCGAGTGACTCGGGATGCGATCCGTAGCGGTGTGGACATTCTGTTGACAAATCCTGAGGCGCTCGATCATATGTTTGTCAGCGATAGCGACGAAACGCGAGAGATTTTAGGCGCGGCCCCGGGTGAACACCCTGTCGAACATATCGTTTTTGATGAAGCCCACGTCTGGAGCGGGATTTCGGGTGCATCGATTCGGCTGTTATCGGAACGTCTCAAATCGTTCTACGCCGAACGCGACCCACAGATTACGATGGTCTCCGCGACAGTTGACAATCCTGCAGAGTTGGCTGGGCAGCTTACCGGGGCATCGAAACAACAAATAAACTCAATTGGGTTTACTCCTCGGGAGTTTCCTATTAACGGGGCCCCAATTTTCAGCAGGCTGTCGCCGACTAACATCGAGGAATTAGTGCGAGTGATGACTGCGGCCTATCTGACGGAGATGTCGACCGCAACGCTGCGGGAGGAGATGGGCTTAGAGAACGCGGTTGAGACGGCGCTCGAGGTGGGGCTTGTCGTGGAGACTGATGACTCGTTAGTGCTCGATGACGAACTCGGTGAATGGCTCAGGACACCGCTCAAAACGACCGTTGAAAATCTGTGTGCTGGAACTAATGACACGGCAGCAGATCTGATTCAGTCCTCTACTGAAAGTGCAAAAATCACTGAAGCCGTTCTCGATTCGAGCGGACTTTATAGCGGCTGGTTTGATTACGTTATCGAAGCTGCACCAGAGGTTGCCGAGTTCGCTCGATGGTTCTCCGAAGAAACGACTGGTGAAGTCGGATTCAAACATTACGATTCGCTGCTCGAACAGCTGGCTGCTACTGACGTGACCGATCCCGAAGGGACGCTTAGAACTGTCATGGCGTTCGGTCGATTAGCGGGTATCGTCACCGAAAAGTACCACGTCTTTCTGAAACCACCACACAAAGCATATCTCTGTCCATCCTGCAGAGCAGTCACCCGAAACAAAAGCTGTCCCGACTGTGGTACGGAAACGGATGAACTCCAATTTTGCAAACGAAACGGCTGCCATCATCCGTATATTGAATCCGATGCGGACAGCGAAGAAACCGAATTCAGACCATACGACGGTGCTTCGCCCGTCGATAACTGTCCGGGATGTGGAAAGTGGCCCAACCTGACCGATGTTGGTGTGCCAACATCGAGCCTGCTATCGTATATGTTGACGGAGATTTGTCGAGTGTCACCGTCGAAAAAGACGCTGGTGTTTTCGGATTCACATAGCTCCGCAGAATCGGTGGGTGATCGAATCATCGATACGGAATATGGCCTCATGGCTGAAGCGTTGTACATCCAGGAGTTGATTGACGCCGGCGGTAGTGCTGACAATTACACACTGTTTCGGGCAGTCTCCGATCAGCTTCGAGAGGAGTACTGGGAACCCCTGATCCAAAACTCGATGGATGAAGACGGTACTGCGTACGATTTCCTCAATACACTGCTTGAGGATATCGAGGGCCACGCAATGATTCACAACGCGACCGATCTACTCGATAGTGCGCTCGTGACTGCGAGCCCGGTATTAGAGTTCGACACAGCCCGAAGTCGTGTGTTGGCCCACGAGGCGTACAAGTTATTTGTTAAGAACCCTGGTAACGGGTTTGCTACGAACAGCATCGATATTGAGGGATATACGTTCGGCAAGCTTATTGACCGACTTGAAGCACGAACGCGATACGAGCCGGATGAAATCAGTTCTGAACTTCCCGACATTTTGGCCGCGTTAGTCGATCACAATATCGTGGCTGACAAAGAGTGGGATGAGATTCAACAGACGGTTCTCGACTCACGGGTTGGCGAGGAAAAAAAGGAGGCCGCGTTTGAGTTTCTTGAATCCGCCCGCGAAGAGTATCAGTCAGTCAATGTTACTGACAAGAGCGTCAACAGTGGGGTGTTTTCACGAACAACTCGGCAAGATAACTCTGAGATTCACTTACTCGAAGAGGTCGCGTTCTGTACAGAGTGTTATAGCTCATTCCCCGTCGCCGGTGAGAATCCTTTGACAGCGTGTGGGCACTGTAGCGCACCGCTACAGACGTACCAGCGGTTTCATAGAACCGATGACGGAGATCTCGTTGTTGATCAAGGATACGCCCAGGCAGATTCCGGCTGGCCGTTTGCCATCGATCATTGGGCGCACGATATAACGACGCCAATCCGCGATGGCGCCGATCCGGAGTTGATTACTGTTGGGATTCATAAGGGCAATATTCCCCACACGCTCCGAGGAGCTATCGAAGAAGGATTTCGTAAAGATGACCCCGACGTGAACATCGTCAGTGCAACGCCGACAATGGAACTCGGCGTCGATATCGG
>Ga0209917_1000168_pt1 | contig 26497 bp, 27 predicted proteins | sample SalPon2_C_H2O_MG_FD_185710 | JGI IMG/M metagenome (GOLD analysis project Ga0209917, IMG submission 185710) | Salt pond water microbial communities from South San Francisco under conditions of wetland restoration - Salt Pond MetaG R2_C_H2O_MG... | ecosystem: Environmental > Aquatic > Non-marine... | reverse complement strand
AGGATGCCCCCCTATGTAAGCGACCGGGACTATCTGTACACCGTTTTATTCGCGACCGCTCACTTCTCCACGTCGAGCAGTGCGACCCGTTCGGCGACGAGGTCGGCCAGGTCGCCGTCCACGACGCCGAGTTCCGTCTCGGTCACGTCGAAGAAGGTCCGCACCCGCTCCGCGTCCACTTCGTCGAGCGTCGCCGCCGGATCGAGCAGGTCGGCGACGGCGTCGGCCGCGGCCGCTTCCGCCGTCCCGTCGCCCGCCGCGTCGCTCACGACGACGGCCACGGGCGTCCGCCCCTCGCTCACTCCCATCGTCAGCGCGTCGTCGATCTGTCGTCGCCCGGCCGCGTACAGCAGGATCTCGACCCCACGTTCGCGCGCCACGTTCTGGCCGCGGGCGAACGCGCGGTCCGCCAGCTCGACGGCGCGTTCGAGGTGCCTCCGGCCGACGACGTAGCGCGCGTCGAACGCCTGCACCGTGACGCCGTGTTCGGCGGCGATATCGTCGATCCGACCCAGGAAGTCGTCGAGGGCCGCTATCTCGGCGACCCCTTCGACGACTCTCATCCGAAATCACCCAGGCTGGCCTGACCGTCGGCGTCCCCGCCGTCGGCGTCCCCGTCGGCCTCGCTCACGTCCGCCTCGTCGACGTGCACGCCGTCCATCGACGGGTCGCGCCGGCCGGCGTTCTCCAGGATCCGCTCGGCGGTCCGCTCGCGCCCCCGGAGCGCGCCCAGAACGGTTTCCTTCTCGGCCTCGCGGAGGTCGGCGCGGGACTCGACGCCGGCCTCGAACAGCCGGCGGGCGCGCTTGCGCCCCACGTTTCGCACGCCCGCCAGATCGAGCAGTTCCTCGCGGACGCCGTACTGGACGCGTTTTTTCGCCTCGCGAACCGCGACGACGCAGTCGAGGTCGAGGTCGGCCGCGAGCCGTTCCGCGGCGCCCAGCAACCACTCCGCGGTGTCGACTTTTCCCCGCACGTCGCCGGGACCGACGCCGTAGCGCTCGGTGATTCGGTCCTCGTCCACCTCACTCGCCCAATCTTCCAGCAGTTTTGCCGTCTTCAGCGCCGACAGCCACTCCTCGAAGCGCACGTCCTCGAACTCCGAGGGGACGCGCCCGAGGAACTCCGCCTCCCGTTCGTAACAGAGCTCGGTGTAGGTCTCCCGGTCCCCCGACTTCAGGTAGAGTTCGTACATATCCGGCGTCCGGGAGACGAGGTGGTAGAGTCCGAGCGGCGTCGGGTCCTCGGCCTCGCGGAGGCCATCGACGACTTCCGCCGCGCTCATGGGGTCGAGGTAGAGCCGGGAGACGGTGTGGCCGAGATTCGTCGCGGTGATCTCCTCACCGTCCCGCTCCACGAAGTCGTTGGCGGCGAGATAGTCGAGCGTCGAGTCGACGACCGACTCCAGCCGCCCCCGCTCCTCGCTCTGGGTGGCGTACAGGGTTCGATCGAGGAAGTCGAGGAGGCCCTCGCGGGTGCGGGCGAATCCGGACGCGACCGTCGCCAGCAGGTGGGTCCGCATCGCCGGCTCCCGCGCGAGTTTCGACTGGACGGGCTCCGGGTCGGCCCACACGTACCGCTCGAACAGTTCGTCCATCGTGTCGTGGTCGTTCGCCAGCAACACCGCTTCGCCGTAGGGGTCGAGTCCCGGCCGGCCGGCGCGGCCGAACATCTGGTGGACCTCCAGCGTATCGAGGGGTTTCATGCCGCCGAACTCGCCGTCGTAGCGCCGCCAGTCGCGGACGATCACCCGACGGCTGGGCGTGTTGACACCCGCCGCGAGCGTCGGCGTCGCGCAGATGGCCTTCAGCAGACGGTCGCGGAAGGCGTCCTCGACGAGCGAGCGGTGTTCGGCCGAGAGCCCGGCGTGGTGGAAGGCGGCGCCCTTTCGGACCACCGCGGCCAGGTCGTCGCTCGTCTCGGCGTCGGAGACGCTCTCTACCTCGTCGGCGAGTGCGGCGAGGGCGTCGCGTTCGTCGGCCGTCAGGGCGTCGGCGGTCACGTCCGCCAGCCGTCGCGCCGCCGCTTCCGCGTTCCGCCGGGAGTTGACGAAGACGAGCGACGAGCCGTCCTCGTCGAGCGTGTCGGCGACGAGGGCGGCGGTGGGACGCTCGCCCGCCCCGACCGGCACCTCGCGTTGCTCGCCGTCGTCGAAGGTGATGGCGTCGCCGTAGTGGACGCCGGTCCGCAGGTCGATCGGTCGCCAGTCGGATCTGAGCAGTTCGGCGTCGAGCCAGTCGGCCACCGCGTCGGCGTTATCGACGGTCGCCGACAGGGCGACGACCTGCAGGCCGGGGTTGATGCGGCGGAGTTTCGCGAGCGTCACCTCCAGCGTCGGGCCACGATTCGGGTCGTCGACGAGGTGGACCTCGTCGGCGACGACGCAGGTGAGGTCGTCGATCCACGGCGCGCCGTTGCGAACCAGCGAGTCGACCTTCTCGCTCGTCGCGACGACGATGTCGCGGCTCGCGAGCCACTCCTCGCTCGACTCGTAGTTGCCCGTCGACACGCCCACCTCCACGTCGAAGTCGGCCCAGCGTTCGAACTCGGCTTTCTTCTCGCTGGCGAGGGCGCGGAGGGGGACGACGTAGAGCGCCTTGCCGCCCCGCTCGACGCTCGACAGCATGGCGAGTTCCGCGATCAGGGTCTTGCCGCTGGCCGTCGGAACGCTGGCGACGAGGCTCTCGCCCTCGGTGACGCCGGCGTCGACGGCCGCGGCCTGTGGCGGATAGAGCTCCTCGATCCCCGCCTCGCGGAGGGCGTCGGGGACGCCCGCCGGCAGGCCGGGGATGTCCGCGGGGTTCATCTACTCCCGCCTTGGCGCGTCCCCGCGTTTAACTTGTCGGGTCTCGCCGCCTCGCCACGGGCGTTTAAGTCTCGTCCGTCCCACCATCGACTGATGTCCACCCGAACGATCGAGGCCGGCGAACTGACGGCCGGCGAGATTCTCGACGCACTCGATTCCGGCCAGCGCCTCGTCGTCCGCGTCGAGATGCTCGGCGGCGTCCACGAGGTGACGCTCCGACACGACGGTACGACCTACTACTGTGACACGCCGACGACGCTGCACAAACACCAGTCGGTCGACGAGATGCGGACGTGTATCGAGCGGATGGGGTACGGCCGGGACGAATAGGCAAGCCACGGGGCGGTGCCGCAGTTTTAACCGCACCCGGAGCCAACGGCGGGTATGGCAGACACCGGCCCCGACGCTCCCGACATCGAGGAGCTCGTCGGCGTCGAGGAACCGGGGTTTCAACACGTCCTCTCCTGTGTGTTCGGGATTCAGGACCACGAGAGCCGGACGTATCTCGTCCTCCTCGACAACCCGGGGAGTACGGTCGCCGAACTCGCCGAGGAACTCGACCGCGACCGGAGCAACGTCAACCGATCGCTGACGACGCTGTTGGAGAAGGGGCTGGCCGACCGGGAGCGCCGACTGCTCGACCCCGGCGGCTACGTCTACCAGTACACCGCGACGCCGCTCCCCGAGGCCAAGGAGCTGATGCATCGCACTCTCGACGAGTGGGTCGAACAGGTCCACGACGCCATCGACGGCTTCGGCGGGGGATGTACGTGACTCCCTCGCCCCGAAATCGAACCCGTCCCGTTTTTCACTTCGCGGCCCATTCCTCCGCTAATGAGTACTAGCCTCGATCTGACCGCGCCGACCCCCTCGGCGCCGGCCGTCGCCGACGACGGCGTCTGGCTCGCTTGCATCGAGTGCGGTGAGACGTACGCCCCCTTCGAGTCGATTCGGTACACCTGCGACGGCTGCGACGGGTTGCTGGAGGTCCGCTACGCCGACCCGCCGACCTTCGCGGATTTCGAGGGTCGCGAGCGCGGTGTCTGGCGCTACGCCGACGCGCTCCCCTTCGACGAGGGCGTCTCGCTCCCCGAAGGCGATACGCCGCTTCACCACGTCCCGCGGCTGGAAGACGAGGTGGGCGTCGAGCGCCTCCGGATCAAACACGAGGGGATGAATCCGACCGGGGCGTTCAAGGATCGGGGCATGACGGTCGGCGTCCGCGTCGCGAAGGAACTCGGCGTCGGCCGCCTCGCCTGCGCCTCGACGGGGAACACGAGCGCGGCGCTCGCGGCCTACGGCGCCCGCGGCGGCATGGAGACGCTCGTGCTCCTCCCCGCGGGCAAGGTGGCGTCGGGCAAAATCGCTCAGGCCGCCCTCCACGACGCCCGCATCCTCGAAGTCGACGGCAATTTCGACGACTGCCTCGACATCGTCCAGGACCTCGCCGCCGCGGGCGAGGTGTACCTGCTCAACTCGCTGAACCCCTTCCGGCTGGAGGGGCAGAAGACCATCGGGCTGGAGATCTTAGAGGAGTTCATGACCGATCACGGCACGTATCCCGACCGCATCGTCCTCCCCGTCGGGAACGCGGGCAACACCGCGGCACTGTACAAATGCTTCCGGGAACTCGTCCAGAGCGGGGCGCTCGCGCCCGCGGACGTGCCGAAACTCACCGGCGTCCAGGCCGAGGGCGCGGCGCCGATGGTCGAAGCCATCGAGGAGGGCAACGACGAGATTCGTCGGTGGCCGGAGGTCGAGACCATCGCTACCGCCATCCGTATCGGCAACCCGGTGAACGCGCCGAAGGCGCTGCCGGGCATCCGTAACACGGGCGGCACCGCCATCGCCGTCTCCGACGAGGCGATCACCGACGCCCAGCGATCGCTCGCGAGCGAGGGCGTCGGCGTCGAACCCGCCTCCGCCACCTCCGTCGCCGGCCTCCGCAAACTCCGGGAACGGGGCATCGTCGGGGCCGACGAACAGGTCGTCTGTCTCACGACCGGCCACCTGCTGAAAGACCCCGACGCCGCCTTCGAGGCGGGCAACGACCCCGAACCCGTCCCGAACGACACCGACGCGATCTTAGAGCATATCGCGGAGTAGGCGCTCCCTCCCGCCCGGCGCGGCGTGTGACGCCCGTCTGACGAGGCTTTTTGTCCGCGTGGCTGTGACTCACACGCATGCCACCGAGCGGCCTTCCGACCGGAACGGTGAGTAGCGGTCGCGACGGGTCGCCGCGCGCCGCCGCGACTCGCCGAGACGACGACGCCGACCCGGAGACGCGTATCGCCGAACTGGAACGCGAGAACGAAGCCCTCCGCGCCGCGGTCGAAACACAGCGTCGCGAGAACGAGCGGATCGTCGAGCGGTACGAACGCCTGCTAGAACGGGAGCGTGCCGACCGCGACGGGACGGGCGATGACGCGCCGCCCGACGCCGACGACGGATCGAGCGACGCCTTCGGCCGCGTCGCCCGCTTTCTGGGTCTTTAGTCCTCTTCGCCGTTGCCGAGCGTGATCTCTTTCACGTCGATGATCCGCTCGTCGGCGGCAATCTCCTCGACGATTCCGTCCGGCACCGGTTCGTCGAGGTTGTACACCGTCATCGCCTCGCCCCCGAGCGTCTCGCGGCCGTTGAACATCCCCGCGATGTTCACGTCGTTGTTGCCGAGGACGGTCCCGATCAGGCCGAGGACGCCGGGACGGTCGTAGTTGCGGACGACGAGCATCTGGCCGGCCGGGACGGCGTCGACGCGGTAGCCGTCGAGGCGGACGATCCGCGGGTCGTCGCCGGTGAACAGCGAGCCCGAAGCGCCGATTTCGTCCTCGCCGTCGCCGACGGTGACGGTGACGAGGCTCTGGAAGTCCTCGCTCTGTCGGGTCTTCTCCTCGGTCACCTCGATACCGCGCTCCTCGGCGATTTTCGGCGCGTTGACGGCGTTAACCTGCCACTCCAGGGGTTCGAAGACGCCTTTGAGTGCGCTCGCGGTGACGAACTCCACGTCCTCGTCGGCGATGTCGCCCTCGTAGCGCACGCGCACCTCGGAGATGCGACCGTCGAACATCTGGGCGGCGATCTTCCCCGCCGTCTCCGCGAGGTCGATGTAGGGCTGGACGCGCGGGAACGCGCTCTCGTCGATCGAGGGGGCGTTCAGCGCGTTCGCGACGGGTTCGTTCTCGAACGCGGCGACGATCTGGTCCGCGATGCTCGTCGCGACGTGTTCCTGGGCGGCCTCCGTCGAGGCGCCGAGGTGTGGCGTGACGACCACGTCCTCGACGGCCAGCAGGGGGTTGTCCGGCGCGACGGGTTCGTCCGCGAACACGTCGACTGCGGCGCCGTCGAGCGTGCCGTCCTCGACGGCGGCCGCGAGCGCCGACTCGTCGACGACGCCGCCACGCGCGCAGTTGACGAGGTAGCCGCCCTCCATCAGCGCGAGTTCGTCCTCGGCGATCATCCCCTCCGTCTCGGGCGTGAGCGGCGTGTGGACCGTCAGGAAGTCCGCGCGTTCGAGACACGTCTCGAACCCGACGAGTTCGGCGCCGAGTTGGTCGGCTCGTTCCTCGCTGATGTAGGGGTCGAACGCGACGAGATCCATCCCGAGCGAGCCGAGTCGTTTCGCCACCTCCTGCCCGACGCGGCCGAGGCCGACGACGCCGAGCGTCTTGCCGTTGACCTCCGTCCCGAGGTAGTCGCTCTTGGCCCACTCGCCGGCCCGGAGGCGGACGTGTGCCTGCGGGATGGAGCGGGCGGTGGCAAACGCCATCGCCACGGTGTGTTCCGCGGCGGCCCGGACGTTCCCCTCCGGGGCGTTGGCGACGATGACGCCGTGATCCGTCGCGGCGTCGATGTCGATGTTGTCGACGCCGATGCCCGCGCGCCCGACGATGACGAGGTTCGGCGCCGCCTCGAACACTGCCTCGGTCACGTCCGTCCCCGACCGCACCACGAGCGCGTTGGCGTCGGACACGGCGTCGAGGAGGGCCGCTCCCTCGACGTCGTAGGCCGTCTCCACCTCGTGGCCCGCCTCCCGGAGGCGGTCGAGCCCCGCGTCTGCGATCGGGTCCGTGACGAGTACCTTCATACTCGATTCGATCCGAGGACGGCTGTTAAGGGTTTCCAAACGCGTCTCCACGGCCGGGCGTACCGGCGTCCGTCCCCTTCGGGACATTCAACTTCCCGGCCGGCGACGGACGCGTATGCGACTCGTCGCGTTCGACTTCGACGGCACGCTTTCGGACTCCGAGATGACGGTCCTCCTCGGCGAGCAGTGTGGCGTCGCCGACCGGATGGCCGAGGTGACCGAGCGGGCGATGAACGACGAGATCAGCTACGCCGACAGCCTGCGCGAGCGTGCGTCGCTTCTCGACGGACTCGCCCTCGACGACGCGGAAGACGCCTTCGGGGAGGTACGCCTCCGCGACGGCGCCGCCGACCTCCTCGCCCGCCTGAACGACGCCGGTCACCACACGGCGATTCTGACCGGCGGGTTCGAGCGCGGCGTTTCCCGCGCCCTCGAACGCGAGAACGTGACCGTCGACACCGTCGTCGCCAACCGCCTCCCCGCGAGCGGCGGCCACCTCACCGGCGCGGTCGAGGGACCGCTGATCGAGGGGACGAAAGACGAGGCGCTCGAATCCCTCGCCGCCGATCACGACCTCCCCCTCTCACGGACCGTCGCCGTCGGGGACGGCGCTAACGACCTCCCGATGCTCGAAGTCGCTGGGCTCTCGGTCGGCTTCCTCCCCAAGCCGGCGGTGCGCCCCGCCTGCGACGTAGTCGTGGCGTCGATGGATCGGCTGGGCCGCGTCTTCGAGGAGCGCGGGCTACTGTAGGCGTCTCCCCTGCCGTCTCCGCGAGGTCGGGACCGTTCTCACCGGCCGGCCGACCGGACGAGGCGTTCGACGCGAGGGGGTCGTCCGCGCGCGGTTAGCCGTCCGCCGGCGTGGGAACCACCGTTGCCTCGTCGCCGTGGTACAGCAGGCGACCCCGGTCGCCGAGGCGGGCGGCGTTGAACTCGCGCCGGCTCACCGCCGGCGTGGAACAGCCAGCACAGTCGTGACCGAGGTAGTACCGGACGGACGCGAACCGGTCCTGCAGGGTCCTCCCGAGGTCGGTCGGGATGGTCGTCCCGTCGATCCGGTCGCGGTAGTCCGGGTGGACGGCACGGTCGGTCGTTCCGTCGCGGTTCAGTTCTTGATGATACACGTCGACGATACGGGCGTCGTCGACGAGTCGACCGGAGACGTGACGGACGACGATCCGTCCGCGTCTGGACGCCGCGAACGAGGCGCCGTAGCCGGCACCGACCGTCGCGCCGGCGCCGGCGAGACTCCGCAGGAGGGCGCGTCGAGTTCGGGACACGGACGACGTTCCCCTGCCGCTCACATACGTTCTGGGGCGCCCCTCACGTCGCCGCGTCGATGGCCCGCTCCAGATCCGCGACGATGTCCTCGATGTCCTCGAGCCCCACGGAGAGCCGGATCATGTCGGGCGTGACGCCCGCCGCCTCCTGTTCTTCCTCGGTCAACTGCTGGTGGGTCGTCGAGGCGGGGTGGATGACCAGCGTCTTCGCGTCGCCGACGTTGGCGAGCAGGGAGGCGAGTTCGACGTTGTTCACCGTGCCCTTCGCGGCCTCGTAGCCCGCGCTGAGCCCGAAGGTGATCATGCCGCCGTAGCCGCCGTCGAGATACTCGCTCGCTTCTTCGTGGGTCTCGTGGGACTCCAGACCGGGGTAGTTGACCCACGCGACCTCGGGGTGGTCGTCGAGGAACTCCGCGACGGCCATCGCGTTCTCGCAGTGGCGCTCCATCCGCATCGGGAACGACTCCAGTTTCTGGAGCGTGACCCAGGCGTCGAAGGGCGACTGGGTGTTGCCCAGGTCGCGCAGGCCGCGGGCGATGGCCGCGTAGGTGAAGCCCGCGGGGGCGAACGTCTCGTGGAAGTTGACGCCGTGGTAGGCGGGGTTCGACTGCCCGATTTCGGGGTAGTCCTCGGCGTGTGCGCCCCAGTCGAAGGTGCCGCCGTCTATCAGGGCGCCGCCGACGGTCGATCCCGACCCGTGGAGCCACTTGGTCGTCGAGTCCCACACGAGGTCAGCGCCGTGTTCGAGGGGGCGACAGAGGTAGGGCGTGGCGAAGGTGTTGTCGACGAACAGCGGGACGCCGTGGTCGTGCGCGATGTCCGCGATGCGCTCGATGTCGGGGGTCACTAAGGCGGGATTACCGATGGTTTCGAGATGGACGTACGCGGTGTCGTCGTCGATGGCCTCGGCGTAGGCGTCGTAGTCGAGCGTGTCGACGAACTTCGTCGTGATGCCCCGGCGCTCGACGGAGTGGGTGAAGTACGTGTACGTGCCGCCGTAGAGCGCCGACGAACTGACGATGTTGTCGCCGGCCTCCGCCAGCAGGAAGGTGGCGAGGTCGAGGGCGGCCATCCCCGAGGCGGTGGCGGCGGCGCCGACGCCGCCCTCCAGGGAGGCGAGGCGTTCCTGCAGGGTGCCGACCGTGGGGTTCATCAGCCGCGAGTAGATGTGCCCCTCCTTCTCGAGGGCGAACTGCCCGGCCGCGTCGTCGGCGTCGTCGAAGACGTACGAGGTGGTCTGGTAGATTGGCGGTGCGCGGGCACCCGTCGAGGGGTCGGGCTCCTGGCCGGCGTGCAGGCTTCGCGTGTGGAATCCTGGCTGATCGTCGTCTGCCATGCGCCGTAGTTCGCCCCCGACGGGGTAAAACCGCCGGGCAGGTGCAGGTCCTGCCGGTGTCTGCGACGCCGGGACGCGGGCCGCTCCGTACAGTAGCCTTTGTAAGTCATCACACCGCCGATCGCACGACGGCGTGCGATCGGCTGTGCAAACAGTTCCAAACGCTACTGTAGCTCAGTCGGTACCGAGGTAGAGTTCGGCGACTTCGTCGCTGTCGAGGAGTTCCGCGCCGGTGCCCTCGAACCGGTTCTCACCCATGTCGAGGACGACGCCGCGGTCAGATCGTTCGAGCGCCGCCCTGGCGTTTTGCTCGACCATCAGGACGGGCGTTCCGGCGTCGTTGATGTCGACGATTTTCTCGAACACCTCCTCGACGAGTTGCGGGGCCAGCCCCGCCGACGGCTCGTCGAGGACGAGCAGGTCCGGATCGAGTATCATCGCCGTCCCCATCGCGACCATCTGCTGTTGACCGCCACTGAGGGCGCCGGCCCGCTGACCAGCGCGCTCCTCGAGGATGGGGAACTGGTCGTACACCTCTTGGAGGCGTTCGTCGAAGTCGAACCAGTCCTCACCCTCGGCCGGCCACGCCCCCATCTTCAGGTTCTCCATCACCGAGAGGTTGGGGAAGATGTTGTCGTTCTGCCGGACGTAACAGATGCCGTACTCGACGACGTCCTCCGGGGGTTTCCCCGCGATGTCGGTGCCCTGGAAGCTGATCGTCCCCTCGCGGGCCTCGACGACACCGACGACGGTCTTCAGGAGCGTCGACTTGCCGGCGCCGTTCGGACCGATGATCGTGACCATCTCCTCGTCGTCCATCTCCATGTCCACGCCGTGGACGATGATCGCGTCCCCGTACCCGCTGACGACGTCCTCTAGTTCGAGGAGCATTAGACATCCCCCCCGAGGTACGCTTCGAGCATCCGCTCGTCGGACTGCACTTCCTCGGGCGTCCCTTTCGACAGTACCTTGCCGTCGTGCATGCCGATGACGGTATCGGAGATTCGCATGATCGCTTCGATGTCGTGTTCCACGACGAGAAACGTCATGTCGCGTTCGTCGCGCAACTCCATGATGCGTTCGAGGAGACGGTCGGTCAGGTCGGGGTTGACGCCGGCCATCGGTTCGTCGAGCAGGAGGAGGTCCGGCTCCGCCATCAGTGCCCGACCCAACTCCAGTAGCTTGCGCTGGCCGCCGGAGAGGTTGCCGGCGTACTCCTCGCGCAGGTCCCAGAGTTCGAGGAACTTCAGTAGCTCCTCCGCCCGGTCGCGCGCCTCGGCCTCGGAGCCACGGACGCTCCCGGTGTTCGCCGCCGCGGCGAGGACCTTCTCGCCGGGGTGGTTCTGCGTGGCGAGGAGCATGTTCTCCATCACCTGCATCCCCGTGAGTTCCTGTGCGATCTGGAAGGTCCGGACCATCCCCCGTTGGGCGCGCTCGTCGGGGGTCAGATCGGTCACGTCCTCGCCGTCGAACTCGACGGTGCCCTCGTCGGGCCGGTGGAACCCGGTCAGCAGTTTGAACGTCGTCGACTTCCCGGCACCGTTCGGGCCGATGACGCCGACGATTTCGTTTCGATCCACCTCGAAGGTGGCCTCCTCGACGGCGACGATGCCGCCGAACGTCTTCCGCAGGCCGCGGGCTTCGAGGAGCGTCATCGCGTCGCCTCCCCGAACAGGCCGTCCGGACGCGTGAGCAAGCCGACGATCAGCGCCAGCAGTCCAACGCCGAACTTGTACTCCGACGGGATGATGGCGACGCTCGCTTCCTGGATGACGCCGATGGTGTAGCCGCCGGCGACGGCGCCTTTCGGATCACCGATGCCGCCCAGGATGACCGCCGCGAAGATCGGAATCAGCGCGGTAAAGCCCATGTTCGGCCGTAGCTGGGCGTCGAGCCCGAGCATGATGCCGCCCAGGCCGGCGATGGCCCCGCCGATCAACCAGACGTAGAGCACGAGCTTCTCGGTGTCGACGCCGCGAATCCGGCTGAGCATCCGGTCGTCCGACGCCGCACGCATCGCGATGCCGATGCGCGTGCGCCGGAGCAGGGCGTACACGCCGAGCAAGAGGACGATGCTGGTGACCATGATCGCCACCTGCTCGACGCTGAATCTGACGCCCAGGAACGACGGGTTGGCTTCCATCGGCAGGTCGTAGAAGTGGCCGCTCGGACCCCAGATGGCACGGATGAAGTTCCGAATGATGAAGGCCAGTCCGATGGAGACGATGAGGAGCGTGATCGGGCTCCGGGAGCGGAAATGCTGGAACACGAGTTTGTCGAGGACGACTGCGCCGACCGACATAGTGAGGATGCCGGCGACGATGGCGACCCCGAGCGGCAGCCCTACCTGCGCGTTGACCGCCCAGGCGACGTACGCCCCGGCGGCCATGTAGTCGCCGTACGCGATGTTGATGAAGTTGAGAATGCCGAAGATGAGCGTCAGTCCCAGCGCCGAGACGGCGATGATGCTTCCGACGACCAGTCCGTTCCAGATGAGTTGTGGGTCAAGTACCATCGATGATCACTCCGAAGTTCCGGCTTGCAGTCGTTCGGCGTCGCCGAGTAGTCCCTCCGGCCGGTAGTAGAGAACGAGGATCAACACCGCGCCCACGAGCATCAAGCGGATGTACGCGAGCTGGTCGCCGAAGGGAACGTCACCGGGAATGAACCGCGTGATCTGCCGGAGGAAGACGATGACGCTGGCGCCCAGAACCGCGCCGGCGTAGCTCCCGGCGCCGCCGATGATGACCGCCGCCCAGATCAGGAAGGTGATGCTGGGGAGGAACATGATCGACGAGATGGCGTAGACGTAGTGGGCCCACAGCCCGCCTGCGAGCCCCGCGACTGCGGCCCCGATGCCGAACGATTTCAATTTGAACGTGGTGACGTTCTTGCCGAGCGCGAGCGGGACGTCGTCGTTCTCGCGGATGGCGTGGAGCACTCGGCCGAACGGGCTATGCGACAGGCGCGTGAACAGCAGGTAGCAGACGCCGACGATGGCCCACACGAGGACGAAATAGAAGACGTCGTAACTGACCGGAATCGTCCCGCCGGACGACACCATCCCGCTGAGCGGTCGGGGGATGTTCTTCAGCGTTTGAGCGCCCGTCGTCAGCCACGCTTCGTTGTGTATCATCAGCCGGATGAGTTCCGCCGAACTCAGCGTCACCATCGCCAGGTAGTCGCCTTCGAGGCGGACGCTGGTGATGGCTATCAACACGCCGACGAGTCCGGCGAGGGCGGTCCCCGCGAGCAGTCCGACGAGGATGGGGAAGTCGAACCCGACGACCCGCGTCGCCAGGTCGCCCGTCGCCGGTGGCGTCGTGAGTATCGCGGACGTGTACGCACCGACCGCGAAGAAGGCCGCGTGCGCGAAGTTCAACAGGCCGGTGTCGCCCCAGTGCATATTCATACCAATCGCCAGCAGCGAGTAGACGCCGGCGATGATTCCAACGACTAGCAGGAGGTCTACGAGTGCCATAGTTCGGTGTGGTGCATGTGTTGAATATTGGAATTGATGTGTCGTCTGCGAGCGTCGCAGACGGTCGTCAGGCGGTCAGTTCTTCGGCCGAGAACGTCGTCACTTCGGTCCACTCGCCGTCCGCGACCTCGAGGACGGAGAACGGCCCGACGGGGTCGCCGTCGTCGTCGAAGTTCTGCGGGTTCGACGCTCCCTGATAGTTGATCTCGTTACCAGCTTCGAGTTCCGCTTTCCCCTCCGAGAACGTGGACACCTCGGTGCCCCCGGATCGGGCCACCGGGTTGATGTTGTCCGTGATGGCCTGGCGCGAGGCCTCGCCGGCCCGCTGGGCGGCCAGCGCGATGAGGTTCATCGCGTCGTAGCCGGCGGCGCTGAAGGTGCCGGGTGCCTGACCGTGCATGTCTTGGTGGGACTGCTGGAACTGGTCGTACGCCGGGCCGGGGGCGGGTGCCTGACCGAAGATCGGTGCCTCGGCCATCGCGTCGGCGCCGATCCGCTCGATAAAGTCGCCCGTCACGACGTCGTTGCCGATGAAGATGGGGATGTCGAGCCCCGCCTCGAGATAGTTACGCATGAACAGCGCCGACACCTCCGTCCCGGCGGTCATGGAGATGACGTCGGCACCGGAATCGGCGATTTCCTGGATCTCACTCCGGTAGGAGTCGGAGTTGATGCCGAGGGCCACGTCCGCGACCTGCTCGCCCCCTTGGCTGGTAAAGTAGTTGGCCACCGCCGTGGAGAAGCTCTGGGAGCCCTTGTCGTCCTTGTACGTGACCGCCATCTGGGTGAAGTCGTTGTCGAGGGCGTACTGTCCCTGAGCGCGCCCGGCGATGGCGTCGCTCGGCACCGTCCGCCACAGGTACTCGTCGGGACCGCCGACGTCGTCCATCTGGGTCGTCCCCGCGGAGACGGAAAGCGTCGGGAGGCTCGCGTCCTTGATCGGCTGGAACAGGTTCGGCATCACGGTACTCGACGGGCCGAGCATCGCTACGACGCCGGCCTCGTCCAGCGTGGTGAACCCCGAGACGGCCGCCTGTGGGGTCGTCTCCGTGTCCTGTTCGTTGATCTCGATCTCGCTACCGAGGACGCCGGCCTCGTTGATATCGGCGAGAGCGATGTCGCGGCCGCGGGCGGCGTTCGGACCGACCCAGCCGAGACCCTGACTGAACGGGGCGAGGGTACCGACGAGGATCGAGTCGCCGCCACTGCTGCCGCCGCCGCCGCCGCCGCTGCCGCCGTCGCCGCCGTCGCCGCCGTCGCCGCCACTGCTGCCGTCGCCACCGTCGCCGCCACCGCCACCGCCACCGCCGGAACAACCGGCGAGGCCAACGATACCTGCGGTACCTGCTGCCTTGACGAACCGCCGCCGCCGAACACTACGGTCGGACATTCCAATCGAAACTGGAACGACTCACCTGCATTAATTATTGTGGTATTGTCCTGTGAGAACAGGTCTCATATCACGTTAATTCTACATCTGTTTCCTGTATTATTAATTAACGAATATTGGAGACTGCCAAGCGCCGCCGTTCGGTGGCGATCCGTTTTTAGACCCGGTGTGGCGCCCGAACAGTCGCCCTACCCACCGAACAGCGAGTTGTGGACGGGCGCGAAGTCCGCCTCTTCCTCCCCGTCGTCCTCCTCGGCGGTGTCGTGGACCGCCCGCCCGGCGACGCCGTCGGCGAGAAAGTCCCGGAGCGGCGGCCCCACCTTCTCGGGTTCGACGAGGAACGCGTCGTGGCCGTGGTCGGACTCGACGACGTGGTGGGCGACGGGGACGCTCGCCTCCCGACAGGCCTCGGCCAGCGACTCCGACTGTTCGACCGTGAAATGCCAGTCGCCGGTAAACGACATGAGCAGCGTCTCGCCCTCGTACGCCGCGAGGGCGTCCGCGTCCCCCTCGTACCCCTCGCTGAGGTCGTAGTCGTCCATCGCGCGGGTGAGATAGAGGTAGGCGTTGGGGTCGAACCGCTCGACGAACTTCTCGGCCTGATAGTCGAGGTACGACTCCACCTCGCGATAGGGGAAGTAGCCGGCGGCGCGGTCGGCGGGAAAGGAGCGCACGGCGTCGCGGCCGGCCGCCCGGCGGCCGAACCGCTCCGCCATCGAGGTCTTCGAGAGGTACATGACGTGGCCGATCTGTCGGGCGAGTGCGAGGCCGTCGGTCGGGGGTTCGGAGCCGTAGTAGTCGCCGCCCTGCCAGTCGTCGTCGGTGGTGATGGCACGCCGGGCGATGGCGTCGAGGGCGAGACACTGGGGGTCGAGGCGCGCCGCGGCCGCGACGGGGACGATCCGGGCCACGTCGTCCGGATACTGCACCGCCCAGTCGAGGACGTTCATGCCGCCGGCGCTCCCGCCGACGACGGCGTGCAGTCGACCGACGCCGAGTTCGTCGAGCAGGCGGCGCTGTGCCCGCGTCCAGTCGCCGATCGTGACGGGCGGGAAGTCGGTCCCCCACGGCTCCCCCGTCTCCGGGTTCGTCGCCGGCGGCCCCGACGATCCGTAACAGGAGCCGGGAACGTTCACACAGACGACGTAGTACTCGGTGGTGTCGATGGCTTTCCCTGGGCCGACGATGTCGTTCCACCACGCCCGCGCTTGGCCGGACGTGCCCGCGACACCGCCGCTGGCGACGTTCTGACTCCCCGTGAGCGCGTGACAGACCAGGACGGCGTTGCTGCCATCGCCCTCCGACTCGAAGTCGCCGTACGTCTCGTAAGCCACCTCCAGGTCGTCGATGGACTCCCCGCACTCGAAGGTGAACTCGCCGAGGCTCCGGGTGCCGCTCTCGACGGACGTCATGGCAACCCCCCGTCGAGGTCGGCGCGGATATCGTCGGCGTCCTCCAGTCCCACGGAGAGTCGAACCATGTCGGGCGTGACACCCGCCGCGCGCTGTTCGGCCTCGCTCAACTGCGAGTGCGTGGTGGAGGCGGGGTGGATGAGCAGCGTCTTCGCGTCGCCGATGTTGGCGAGGAAGGAGGCGAGTTCGACCGTCTCACACAGGCGCTTGGCCGCCTCGTATCCCTCGGCGAGCCCGAAGGTGACCATGCCGCCGTAGCCGTCGAGATAGCGCGTCGCCTCGTCGTGGGTCTCGTGGGAGTCGAGGCCGGGATAGGTCACCCACTCGACGGCCGGGTGATCGACCAGGAACTCCGCGACGGCCGTCGCGTTCTCGCAGTGGCGGTCCATCCGGAGGGGCAGGGTCTCCAGTCCCTGCAGGGTGACCCAGGCGTCGAACGGGGATTGTGCGCTCCCGAGGCTCCGGAGCGAGCGGTAGCGGACGGCGGCCGCGAGCGCCCGGTCGCCGAAGCGGTCGCCGAAATCGACGCCGTACGCGGGGTTCTCGCCGGCGAGTTCCGGGTAGTCGGCGTCCGGGTGGTCCCACGGGAAGGTGCCGCCGTCGACGAGCACTCCGCCCAGCGTGGTGCCCGAGCCGTGGATCCACTTGGTCGTCGACTCCCACACCGCGTCCGCGCCGTGTTCGAGGGGGCGACAGAGGTAGGGCGTGGCGAAGGTGTTGTCGACGAACAGCGGCACCGCGTGCTCGTGGGCGACGGCCGCCAGTCGCTCGAAGTCGGGCGTCACCAGCGACGGGTTGGCGAGCGTCTCGACGTGGACGAACGCCGTGTCGTCGTCGATGGCGTCGGCGTAGGCGTCGTAGTCGAGCGTGTCGACGGTGCGAAAGTCGATGCCTCGCCGCGACGCCATCTTCGAGAAGTAGGTGCTCGTCCCGCCGTACATATCCGCCGAGGCGACGACGTTGTCGCCGGCCTCGGCGAGGATGCTCGTGGTCGCGTCGAGGGCCGCCATACCGCTCGCGGTGGCGACGGCGTCCGTCCCCGCTGACAGCGACGACAGCCGGCGTTCGAGGATGCGGGTGGTCGGGTTCGAAAAGCGCGAGTAGATGTCGTCCTCGACGTCGAGGCGGAACCGTTCGGCGGCGTCGTCGGCGTCGTCGAAGACGTACGAGGTGGTCTGGTAGATGGGCGGCGCCCGGGCACCCGTCGCCGGATCCGGCTCCTGCCCGGCGTGGAGGCTGCGGGTGTGAAAGCCGTCGGTCATGTGTACGGTGCATATTCCTCGAATAACTTATAACCAGTAGTTACGGGATCACGGGCGGGTACGGCGATCAGCCGTCCCCACAGTATCGTCGAATGACCGGTCGGTTCACAAAGCACCGGCTGACGACTGGTTTAGAAACATACGAAATATTATATAATGGCTCTCCGTACCGATGTCTGATATGGTATCACGTACCGTTCGGATGGCGGTGGCGGCGGCGCTCGTGGCCACGTTCGTGCTCGGCGGGTTCGCCGGCTCCGTGGCCGCACAGGAGGACTGCGGGACCGCGTGTCTCGACCCCGGCGGGGACGGCCCCGCCGTCGACGCCGGGCCGCCGGACTTCACGACGCCGGTGGTCGAACTGTTTCTGAAGGCCAAGAAGGCGTTCAACGAGGACTTCCAGGCCTTTCTGAAGGCCAAGAAGGCGTTCTGACGGTCCGGCATCAAAAGGACCATGCCGTCTCGCCACCCGCTAGCTCGTAGCCAGGTGGTTCCATGACGAAACAACGCGAGTACACGGACGACTACCCCGACAAGACCCTCTACATTCCCGGCCCGACCGAGGTGCGCGAGGACGTGATCGACGCGATGTGCCAGCCGATGTTCGGGCATCGGATGGATCGGATGACGGATCTCTATACGACCATCGTGGAGGATACGAAGGAGTTTCTCGGCACCGACAACGACGTGATCATCCTCACCGCCTCCGGTACGGAGTTCTGGGAGGCGTCGACGCTCAACCTCGTCGACGACCGGATGCTCGTTCCGACTTGCGGGAGTTTCAGCGAACGCCACGCCAACGTCGCCGAGCGCCTCGGTAAGGACGTGGATCGGCTGGAGTACGAGTGGGGGCAGGCGATCAAACCCGCGGACGTTCGCGAGGCCCTGGAGGCGAGCGACGAGGGGTACGACGTGGTCACCTGCGTCATGAACGAGAGTTCGACCGGCGTCCGCAACCCCATCGAGGAAATCGGCGACGTAGTCGCCGAGTATCCGGACACCTACTTCGTCGTCGACGCGGTGTCGTCGCTCGGCGGCGACTACGTCGACATCGACGAACACGATATCGACGTGATCTTCGCGTCGACCCAGAAGGCCTTCGCCATGCCCCCCGGCCTCGCCGTCTGCGTCGTCAGCGACGACGCCTACGACCGCGAGGTCGACACGGAGTCCGCGTCGTGGTACGGCGGCTTCCAGCGCTGTCTCGACTACTACGACCGGAAGGGCCAGACCCACTCCACGCCCGCCATCCCCATCATGCTCGCCTACCGCAAGCAGATGAAACACATGTTGGCGGAGGGGCACGACGCCCGTGACCGGCGCCACCGCGAGATGGCCGAGTACACCCGCGAGTGGGCGCGCGACCACTTCGACGTCTTCCCCGAGGAGGGTTACGAGTCACGGACGGTGAGCTGTATCGAGAACACGCAGGGTATCGACGTGGCCGCGACTATCGACGCGGTGTCGGAGAAGTACGACATGGTGTTCTCGAACGGCTACGGGTCGACGCTGGGCGAGCGGACGTTCCGCATCGGCCACATGGGCGAACACACCGTCGAGAGCATCCGGGCACTGACGGACGCCATCGAGGACGAGGCGGACCTATAGGTCAGCTTCCTGGAACCACAGCAGTCCCAGCAGCGGGGGCACCAGAATCCACACCAGCAACATGAGCGTCGCCGACACCTGCATGTTCACGCTCCCGCCCGTGTAGAGCGAGCCCTGCAGGAAGGCGTTGGAGACGATTTTGAACGAGCCGGTTGGATTGATGAGACGAAGCATCCGCAACACCTGCTGACCCGTCAGCGGGAGCCACGACGGCCCGCCGCCCATTCCCAGATACAACTGGAGCGGGAACCGGACCGCGCCCCACAGCGGGACGAACAGGAAGTAGATGCCGATGGCCCCTGCTACGGCCCGCCGACTCGACGAGGCGGCGGTCGAGAAGCCGACGGCGATGCTGACGAAGACGACGCCGAGCACCGCCGTCAACAGCGTGTAGCCGACATACGAGAGCACGTCGAAGTTCACCGCGGGGACGACGAGCAGGATAGCGGCGGGCAGGAGAAAGCCGACGGCGATGGGGGCGGCGATAGCGCCCGCACGCCCCGCTACCTTCCCGAACACCACGTCGGCTCGCGAATGCGGGAGCGAGAGCAGGAGCTTCAGCGACCCGGACTCCCGCTCGCCGACGACGGCGTTGTACGCGACGATCAACGCGAGCAGGGGAACGAGCGTCGTCACGAGGGCGTCGCGGACGAACAGCGAGTTGAGAATCTGGTTGGAACTGATCGTCTGTCCCGGCGCCGGCCGGACCAGATACGCCGCGGCCGAGACGAGGAGGACGAACAGCGCCGAGAGGCCGGCGACCCACCGCGAGCGGATGGCGTCCTCGAAGTCCTTGCGCGCCACCGCCGTCCACGTCATGCCGTCACCTCCTCGCCTTCGGTGTACGCGATAAACAGGTCCTCGAGCGACGTTTCCTCCGTCTGGAAGTCCTTTACGGAGACGCCGGCGTCCTCCAGGGCGCCGATGACCGCCGTCTTCGTGTCGGCGTCGCAGGTGACGGTCACCGTCCCGCCGTCGGTGGCGGCGTTGCTCACGCCGTCGAGCGCCCGGACCGCCTCAAGGTCGTCCTCGCTCGCGGCGTCGACGGTAATCACGAGCGTCTCGCCGCCCTCGACGGCGTCCCTGAGTCCATTGATGCTGTCCTCGGCGACGAGTTCGCCCTCACGCATGATGCCCACGCGGTCACACACCGCCTCGACCTGTCCGAGGACGTGACTGGAGAAGAAGACGGTCGCGCCGCGGTCGGCCTCCGTGCGGACGATGTCGCGCATTTCGCGGGCACCGCCCGGGTCGAGGCCGGAGGAGGGCTCGTCGAGGATCAGCAGGTCGGGGTCGCCCACCAGCGCCATGCCGAGGGTGAGCCGCTGGCGCATCCCCTTGGAGTAGTCGCCGGCCTTGCGGTCGGCGGCGTCGGCGATGCCCACCCGCTCCAGTATCGCGTCGGGGTCGCCGTCGACTTCCTTCGAGCGCATCGCGAACTCGACGTGTTTGCGACCCGTGAGGCGGTGGTATACGTCGTACCCTTCGGGGAGGACGCCCGTCCGACGGCGCACCGCGACGCTCTCGCGGCCCGCGTCCAGTCCGAGGACCCGAATCTCGCCGTCGGTCGGTCGGACGAAATCGAGCAACATGTTGATCGTCGTCGACTTCCCCGCCCCGTTCGGACCGAGAAAGCCGAACACCTCGCCCTCGGGGACCGTGAGGTCGAGGTCCGAGACGGCCGTGACGTCGCCGAACCGCTTGGTCACGCCGTCGAGTTCGATTGCGGCCATGCGAACCCGTTGGGCCAGTCTCGGTTAAAGGGTTTAGGTCTGCGTGACTCGACCGACACGCGTTTATCGCCCCCGCTCGCATTCCGAGGTATGTCGCTGCGCGTGACGTTTCTGGGCACCAGTGGGGCCGTTCCGACGACCCAGCGGGCACCGAGCGCCGTCCTCGTCAACCGCGAGGGCGAACGCCTCCTGTTCGACTGCGGCGAGGGCACCCAGCGTCAGATGATGCGCTTCGGCACCGGCTTCGACATCTCCCACATCTTCGTCACGCATCTCCACGGCGACCACATCCTCGGCATCCCCGGCCTGATCCAGTCGCTCGATTTCAACGACCGGTCGGACGCGCTGGCGATTCACGTCCCGGCGCGCTCGCGCGACGACGTTCGGAGCTTGGTCCACGCCGGCGGCCACCAGCCCGGCTTTCCCATTCGCATCCACGAGGTGTCCCCCGGCGCCGTCGCGTACGCCGCCGACGACTTCGAGGTGCGGACCGTCGAAACAGACCACCGCACCCGATCGATGGGCTTTGCTCTGGTCGAGGACGACCGCCCCGGCCGCTTCGACCGGGCCCGCGCCGAGGAACTCGGCGTGCCCGTCGGCCCGAAATTCGGCCGGCTCCACGAGGGCGAGCCGGTCGAACTCGACGACGGCCGGGTGATCGAACCGGAACAGGTAGTGGGCGACCCCCGGCCCGGCCGGCGGCTGGTCTACACCGGCGACACCCGGCCCGTCGACGCCGTGGTCGAGGTGGCCCGGGACGCGGACCTCCTGATTCACGACGCGACGTTCGCCGACGACGAGCGTGACCGGGCGCGACACACGGGGCACTCGACCGCCCGCGAGGCGGGGCAGGTGGCCGCCCGCGCCGGCGCCGAGCGCCTCGCGCTGACCCACCTCTCCTCCCGCTACGCCGGACAGTGGGAGCGCCTCGAACGCGAGGCGCGCGAGGCCTTCGACGGCGAGTGTTTCGTCGCCAGCGACGGCCAGACGGTCGACGTACCGTATCCGGAGTAGGCGACCCCCTCGCCGTGGAGTATTTATTTCGTGCGCGCCAACGGTCGGTGTGAACGCCCGGACGAGTGCGCTCGACGCGCTGGTGTTCGGCGTCGACGTACAGAGCGGCGACGTGCGCGGTGACGCCCCTTCCTACGCAGTCGTCGCGTACGACGGCGAGAACGTCGATCGGGACGTGGTTTCGTTCCGCAAGCTCCGGCGGCTGATCGAGCGCGAGGAACCGGCCCTCCTCGCTACGGACAACGTCTACGAACTCGCGACCGACCGTGACGACCTGGTACGCTTCCTGCGGTGGCTCCCCGACCGCACTCGCCTCGTCCAAGTGACCGGCGCGGAGCGCCCGGAACCCCTCTCGCGGGTCGCCTCCCGTCACGGCGTCCCCTACGGCAAGAAGCCGATGAAGGAAGCCGAGGCCGCTGCCCGCCTCGCCGCCGCCAACGTCGGCCACGAGGTGACGGCCTTCACCGACACGACGACGGTGAAGGTGTCGCGCGGTCGCTCGACCGGCAAGGGTGGCTGGAGCCAGGACCGCTACACGCGGCGCATCCACGGCAACGTCAAGGCCCGCGCCCGCGAGGTGGAACGCACCCTCGACGAGGCGAACCTGGCGTACGAGCAGGACGTGACGGAAAAGTACGGCGGCTACGCCAACGCGACCTTCACCGTCGAGGCCGCGCCGGAGGACATCCCGGTGTCGAAGGCACGCTCCGGCGACACTCGCGTCGAAATCGAGCGCGAACGCCGCGACGGAATCGAGTTCGAGCCGCTGGTGAAACGCCGTGATCGGGTGCTCGTCGGCATCGACCCCGGGACGACCACCGCGGCGGCCGTCGTCGGCCTCGACGGCGAGGTGCTCGACGTCTACTCCACCCGGACCGCGGACACGGCGGGCGTCATCGAGTGGCTGGTCGAGCGCGGCCGTCCCGTCGTCGTCGCCGCGGACGTGGAGCCCATGCCCGAGACGGTCGAGAAGTTCCGGCGGAGCTTCGACGCCGCGGGCTGGCAACCCGACACCGACCTTCCGGTCGACGAGAAACTCCACCGTACCCGCGAGCACGCCTACGACAACGACCACGAACGCGACGCGATGGCGGCCGCCCTGTTCGCGTTCGACGCCTACGAGGACCAGTTCGAACGCATCTCTCGGAAGGTGCCGCCGCAGTTCGACCGCGGCGAGGTGATCGACCGCGTCATCTCCGGCGACACGTCCGTCGAGGCCGTCCTGCGCGACCTGTCCGACGACGACGAGGCCGAGGAAGAGGAGTCGACACACGAACCCCGCGAGCTTTCGCCCGAGGAGCGCCGCATCAAGCGTCTCGAACGCCAGGTCGAGCGGCTGGAGTCGAAAGTCGACGATCTGGAGTCGACGCTGTCGGAGAAAGACGAGCGCATCGCCGAGTACGAGGAGGAGCTATCCGAGGCCCGCCGCGAGGAGCGGCGCGAGGCGCGCGAGCGCCGCGAGGTGAATCGACTGGAGCGCGAGACGGACCGGCTGGAACGGGAGCGGGACGAGGAGCGCGAACGCGCCGAGGAGTTGGCGTCGAAGCTGGAGCGATTGAAGACGCTCTGGAAACTCGACCATTCGGACTTCGCCGACGTGGCCGAGGGGCGTGACCTCGTCCCCGTGAAGGTAATCGAGCAGTTCACGTGGGACGCCATCGACGCCGCGGACGAGGCGTACGGCCTCGCGGCGGGCGACGTGCTCTACCTCCGCGACGCCAGCGGCGCCGGGCGCTCGACGGCACAGCGCCTCGTCGAGACCGATCCGCGGGTCGTCCTCCGGGACGGCACCCTCCCCGACGCCGCCGACGAGGTGCTGTTCGACGCCGGCGTGCCCGTCGCCCCCGCGGCCGACGTGACGATCCAGGAAGTCGACGAACTCGCCGTCGCCCGCGAGAGCGAGGTGGAGGCCGCCATCGAGGACTGGGAGCGCCGCGCGGACGAGCGATCCCGTGAGCAGAAATCGGAGATGGTCGACCAGATCATCAGCGAACACCGGGCCGAGAGCGGGGATTAGCGCCCCCACGGCTTTGGTTCCTGCCCGAGAGCGTGTGGTATGAGCGATGGCGACGCCCGGAGCGACGCCGAGACGGAGACCGACCCCCCGGCCGACATGGGTGATCTCTTCGACGAACTGCAGGAACTCGAAGAGCTCGTGGCGACCGACGCCGCCCGCGAGCAGGTCAGGGAGACGATGCGCGTCGCCATGGAAGCCAGCGCGACGGTGACTCCGTTCGGACGCGTCATCCGCGGCTTCGACCGGGGGGACCTCGCCGAAGCCCTCCTCGGGAGCCTCCTGTTCGGCATCCCGATGGCCGTCGAAGGCGGAACGGGGGAAGTCGCCGTCTTCCTCACCGGCCACCCCGGCGCGCTCGGGGGGACGTTCCTGTTCGCCGTCGGCATGGTCATCGGCATCATCTACGTCGCCGATATTCAGGACGTACGCGTCTACAAACCCCTCTTCGGGCTGATTCCGCGACGACTGGTGGGCGTCCTCGGCGTCTCCTTGGTCACGGCCACGCTCCTGTTGACGGCGTGGGGGCGCGTCGACTGGGGGACGCCGCTGCTCGCCGTCGCGAACGTCGTCGTCGCGTTCGTCCCCATGAGCATCGGCGCGGCGCTCGGCGACCTCCTGCCCGGATCGTAACGCGGTAAGCGGAAGCCATATTTTCCCGCTCCCGCGGTATAGGGTATGGACGTCTACGAGCGGATCACCCGGAACGCGACCGAGGTGGTCACGGAGGACGAGGGACGAGCGTTGGCCGCGGAACCGGACGGCAAGCGCGCGTACGTCGGCTACGAGCCGTCGGGCGTGCTCCACATCGGCCACATGCTCACCGCGACGAAGCTGATGGACCTGCAGGCGGTCGGTTTCGAGGTGACGGTCCTGCTCGCGGACGTCCACGCCTACCTCAACGACAAGGGCTCGTTCGAGGAGATCCGCGAGACGGCCGAGCGGATGAAAGCCCAGTTCCTCGCGTACGGCCTCGACGAGGAGCAGACGGAGTTCGTCTACGGCTCCGACTTCCAGTTCGACCGCGAGTACGTCCTCGACCTGCACGCGCTGGAACTGGAGACGAGCATCTCGCGTGCCCAGCGGGCGATGGCGGAGATCAAAAGCGGCGACACGGTGACCGTCTCTCAGGCCGTCTACCCGCTGATGCAGGCGCTCGACATCGTCTACCTCGACGTCGACCTCGCGGTGGGCGGGATGGAACAGCGCAAGGTGCACATGCTCGCCCGCGACACCCTGCCGAAGATCGGCGAGGAGTCGCCGACCTGCCTGCACACGCCGCTGATCGCCGACCTCCAGACCGGGATCGGGAAGATGTCCGCGAGCGAAGGCGTCTCCATCTCGATGGAGGACTCGTCGGCGGACATCGAGGAGAAGGTAAACGGCGCGTACTGCCCGCCGACCCGCGACCCCGACCCCACCGACGACGGGGCGGAACGCGAGAACCCCGTCCTCCAGATCTTCGAGTACCACGTCTTCCCCCGGTTCGAGACGGTGGTCGTCGACCGCCCCGAGGAGTACGGTGGCGACCTGACCTACGACGACTACGAGTCGCTGGCCGCCGATCTGGAGTCGGGCGAGTTGCATCCGGCGGACGCGAAGGGGGCGCTGGCGACGTACCTCGACGACCTCATCGCCCCGGGTCGCGAGAAGTTGCGGGCGATCGAGTCCGACGCCTGATCGGCGGCCAGCGGCCCGATCGACGACACGTCGGCGGTTTTAAACCTCGCGCTCACGAACCCCCGCGCATGAGCGAGAACGAGAATGGCGGGCGCAGGGACCTCCGAATGCCCGACGACGACGAGGTATTCGCCGTCGTAACGAACATGCTCGGCGCCAACCGGGTGAAAGTCCGCTGTGCGGACGGGAAAGAGCGCACCGCCCGTATCCCCGGCCGGATGCAGAAACGCATCTGGATTCGTGAGGACGACGTCGTGTTGATCGAGCCTTGGGACTGGCAGGACGAGAAGGCCGACATCTCGTGGCGCTACGAGAAATCCGAGGCCGACCAGTTGCGGCGCGAAGGCCACATCGAATAGCGGATTCTCGCAACCGTACGACCTAAGTTCGCGCCGCGCTACCCGCTACCAGTGCCGACGTTCGACTACCCCTGTCCCGACTGCCGGACGACCAACAGCCTCCACGACGCCGACTGCCGGTTCGAGGGGACGCCGTGGGCCGAGGTGGAGGCCGCCTACGTCGACGTGGTGGCCGTCCTCTCGGGCGGCGTCGCCGACGCGGACGCGGTGCCCGAGGCGGTCGAGGAGTGGGGCCCGCTCCGGCAAGCGGCGCTGGAACGCCTCCGCCGGGACGGCCGCGTCGACGACTCCAACGACCGCCTCCGCCTCCTCCCGGCCGAGGAGTATCGCGAGGCGGTGTCGGTGCCGACTCGCGATCCGATCAAGACCATCTACGAACGCGGGAGCGTCCCCGGCTGTCACGACAACGCCGTCTTCGCCATGATCGCGTGGTACGAGATGGTCGGCCTCTCGTGGCCGGAGACGAAAGCGAACGTCGTCGAGTGGCTCCACGAGAGCGGCGCGTGGGACCGCGGCGGGTTCGAGGAGGCCTCCCCCGAGGCGCTGGTCGAAAAGAAACGCCACGTCTACGAGGCGGGCTACGGCTGGAAGGAGAAGGCCACGGCGGCAAAGCGCATCATCGAGCGCGCGCGGTAGCGAACGCCTTCGTTTTCGACTGGTGGGAACCCCCCCGAACACGTTCGCACGCAGACATAATCGGCCGCTCCACGCACTGTGTCGTATGGCAGAATCGGGTGTGTCGACCGACCGACCGGGGGAACCGTGGCCCCAGCAGTTACTCGAGAGCCCGTGGCTCCTCGCGGGCGCCGCGTTGCTGTACTTCACGTATCCGATGGCCTACGGCTTCCTCCTGATCCTCTACGGGCCGGTTCACCACTTCCTCGTCATTCCACTGGGGATTCGCTGGCGACGGGGGAGCGACGGACCCACGACGGTCGGTCGCCGCCTCCCCACTGCCGGTCTCGCGCTGTTTCCCGTCGCCGTCGTCGTTCTCGGGACCGCCCCGGCAGGCCCCGTCGTCTTCGACTTCGAGTCGTC
>Ga0209917_1000167_pt1 | contig 26499 bp, 26 predicted proteins | sample SalPon2_C_H2O_MG_FD_185710 | JGI IMG/M metagenome (GOLD analysis project Ga0209917, IMG submission 185710) | Salt pond water microbial communities from South San Francisco under conditions of wetland restoration - Salt Pond MetaG R2_C_H2O_MG... | ecosystem: Environmental > Aquatic > Non-marine... | reverse complement strand
ACGGTCTTCGTCGTCCCGATCATGATCAAAGACGACTGCAGCGTCCTGGCCGGGTGGCGTTCCCTCTGGCAGTCGGTCAAGACCGAACCGAAGCAGTACCTCGCCTACGCCGCCATCGGGTTCCTGTTGACTGCCGCTACGGGACTTCTGACGTCGGTCGCCGTCGGACTCGGGGCAATCGTCCTGTTGGTCCCCTTCGGACTCGCCGCCGCGATCACGTATGTCACTGTCTCGGTTTCCTCGACTGTTGGACTCGCCGTCCTCGCGGTTCTCGCCGTCGTCTTCGTCCTCGCGATCATCGTTCTCTCGGCGCTGATCCAGGTCCCGATCGTGGCGTACCTCCGGTACTACGCGCTGTTGGTGCTCGGCGATATCGAAGCCGAATTCGATCTCATCCCCGACAGGCGCGACGCGCTCGAACGATAGCTGGCGTCCGGTAGGCGATCGCCACCCGACCGTCGCGATCCGGTCCCTTCAGTATTTAGGCGAAATCAAAAATACCGGAATACGGTACATTAGAACTGGTACCGGCGTGCGTTGTCGTCGTTACTCGCGAAGAGGTCGCTCCCGCCGGCCATCTCGTCGAAGGTCATGCCAGACAAATACTCGTCGTAGGTCACGTCGTAGCCGCTTCGGAGATGGAAATCCAGATTTCCCGTCTCTACGGCGGTCTGAAACAGCATATGGATCGCCCGCCGGACGAGTTCGTCGGTCCCATCGGGATCGTACGCGCTGTCAAGCATCGCGAGTTCGTTCCGGGTCTCGCTGTCGAGATCGACGTCGAGCTCGGTACCGAGATCTGCGTAGCTGTCTTTGATGTCCTCGGAGAGATCGTCCAGTCCCATACCACCAGTGTGATTTATCGCCGGAAATCGGTTTCGCTCCCGGGACCGTCACACACAAGCGCTGGCCGACGGTAGGGGGACGTATGTCGGAGGAGAATCGGTCGCTTCCTGCGGACCTCGGTTCGGTCCGATCGGCGCTCGTCGAATGGTACGAGACGGACCACCGACAGTACCCGTGGCGACAGACCGACGATCCCTACGAAATCCTCGTCTCGGAGGTGATGAGCCAGCAGACCCAACTCGATCGAGTTGTCGCCGCTTGGCGGGATTTCCTCGAAGAGTGGCCCACCGTCGATGACCTCGCAGCGGCCGACCGGGCCGACGTCGTCGGCTTCTGGAGCGATCACTCGCTCGGCTACAACAACCGCGCGAAGTACCTCCACGAGGCGGCGAGGCAGATCCGCGACGAACACGACGGCGAGTTTCCCAGAGCACCCGACGCGCTGGCGAAACTGATGGGCGTCGGTCCCTACACAGCCAACGCCGTCGCCTCCTTTGCGTTCAACAGCGGGAACGCGGTGGTCGACACGAATGTCAAGCGGGTTCTCTACCGCGCCTTCGATGTTCCCGACGACGATTCGGCCTTCGAGGAGGTCGCTGGGACGCTCATGCCCGACGGTGAATCGCGCGTCTGGAACAACGCGATCATGGAACTGGGCGGCGTCGCCTGCGAAAAGAAACCGAAATGCGATGTGGCCGGCTGTCCGTGGCGTGAGTGGTGTCATGCCTACGAGACGGGCGATTTCACGGCGCCCGACGTCCCGACCCAACCCGAATTCGAGGGGTCCCGCCGACAGATGCGCGGCCGGATCGTCTCGACGCTGAAAGAGTACGACGAACTGGCGCTGGACGACCTCGGCCCGCGAGTGCGCGTCGATTACACCCCGGACGGCGAGTACGGCCGCGAGTGGCTTCGCGGTCTCGCTTCGGATCTGGCCGCTGACGGACTCGTCGAAATGGAAGAACGCGACGGCGAGTCCGTGGCCCGGTTACGCCGATAGAGGGGCTCCCGTGCGACTTTTGAACGACCCGCCCCACCCTTCGTCATGAGTCAACTTCGGATCGCAGCCGTTGTCGGGAGCCTCCGGGAAGACAGCTACACGCGGCCAGCGTGTCGAGACGCGCTCTCGGCTGCCGCCGAGTTCGAGGGTGTCGAGACGGACTGTGTCGATCTCCGGTCGCTGTCGTTGCCGATCTACGATGCGGACGCGGACGACGCCGGTGACGCCCCCGAACTCAGATCGCGGATCCGGCGGGCCGACGCCGTCATCCTCGGCAGCCCCGTCTATCACGGATCGTACTCCTCGGCACTGAAAAACGCCCTCGATTACTGCGGGTTCGACGAACTCGAAGAGACGACGGTCGGACTGCTCTGTGTCGCTGGCGGCGCGTTCCCGACGACGACGCTGGACCATCTGCGGTCGGTCAGCCGGGCGCTCAACGCCTGGGTACTCCCGCATCAAGTCGCGATTCCACGGGCCAGAAACTGCTTCGAGGGCGACGAACTGGTCGACGACGACGTTCGGGAGCGTGTCGAAACGCTCGGTCGCCGGACAGTCGAGTACGCGACCATAGAGCCCGATCCGCGGACTCTCGAGTCCACCCAGAACGTCGGCGCGGACGACTGATAGAATCCGACAACCGTTTTAAGCCGCGACTGTTGGGTTCCGGTAATGGGCAACTGTATCATTTGCGGCACGTCGACCGATGGACCGATCTGTGACGTCCATCAGGAGGACGTCGTCTTCGAATTCGAAGGGAACGAACCGTCACAGCTGACGCCGGGGCGCTTCTATCTGGGAACCGTGGACGGGTACGCCGACTTCGGCGTGTTCATCAACATCGGCAACGTCACCGGACTCCTCCACCGGAGCAAACTGGACCGCCGCCTCGAAAGCCTTGAGTGGGACGTCGGCGACGAGGACGAGGTCTGCGTGCAGGTCAACAACGTCCGCGACAACGGCGATATCGATCTCGATTGGTCGATCCGACAATCGCCCGAGGACTTCCGCGGCATGCTCGTCCAGACGCCGGAGGGCGACCGCCTTCTCGACAGTGCTGACGACGACACCGACGACGAGCCGACCGAACCTGAAGAACGATCAGAACCGGAACCGGAACCGGAACCGGAACCGGAGCCAGCGGAATCGTCGCCGTCAGGACCCGAACCTACAGCGGACGCCGACACACAGACCGGGAGCGCCGACGAACAGAGCGGCGGGAATCCGGGCGACGCGGACCTCGCCGAGATGGCGGCCGACTCACCCGAGGCGGCGACCGAGGAAGACGCGGACGAACCCGACGCCGACATCGATCGCGTCGAGGTCGACTCGCTCGGCGATCACGTCGGCGAGACGGTCAGACTCGAAGGGGCGGTCGCGTCGGTCAGGCAGACCTCCGGCCCGACGGTGTTCGAACTCAGAGACGAGACCGGAATCGTCGACTGTGCGGCGTTCGTCGAGGCGGGCGTTCGGGCGTACCCCGAGATCGAGGCCGACGACATCGTCCGCCTGGACGGCGAAGTTCGGGTTCGACGCGACGAGATCCAAGTCGAGACAGAATCGCTAGTAAAACTCGAAGACGAGGCGCTTGCCGCCGTCGAGTCGCGGATGGACCAGGCGCTCGATGACCGGGCCAGCCCCGAGAACGTCGACCCCCTCGCCGACGACCCAGTTGTCGATGCCGTGGCCGACGATATCGTGGCCGTCGCGACTCGGATCCGACGAGCCGTCATCGAGTCACGGCCGATCGTCGTCCGCCACGACGCGACGACCGACGGCTACGTTGCCGGTGCTGCTATCGAACGCGCTGTCCTTCCGCTTGTCGAGGAGGAACACGCCGCCGCGGACGCGGTCTATCATTACTTCGATCGTCGCCCGCTCGAAGACGGCGTCTACGACATGAACGACGCCACGAAAGACGTGACCCGGATGCTCGGCGACCGCAACCGACACGACGAGAAACTGCCGCTTTTCGTCTTCGCGGCCGCCGGCTCGACCGCCGCCTCCCTCGATGGCCTCGAACTCTTGGACATCTACGATGCTCCCCGCGTCGTCCTCGACGGCCAGGCCCCCGACGACGTGATCGCCGAAGAGATCGACTCGCTCGTAACCCTCGACGACCGGACGGCGACGACGATCGCCGCGACCGTCGCAGCGGCGGTCAACGACGACGTTCGCGAGGACGTGACCCATCTGCCAGCCGTCAGTTACTGGGCCGAGACCCCCGACGTCTACACGGAAATCGCCGCCAATGTCGGCGTCGACGAGGCGGCGGCAGAGCGACTCCGGCAGGCGATCGCCCTCGAGGCGTTCTATCAGTCCTACGAGGACAAGCGCCAGCTCGTCATCGATCTCCTCTTCGAGAAGCGGACGGGGCTCGCCGAACAGGTCTCCGAGCAGTTCGTCACGAAGCTAGAGGCTGAACTCGACACCGCCCGGCCGAACCTCGACGATCGAACCGTCGACGGCACGACGGTGACCGTTCTCGATACCGAGGCGTACACCCACAAGTACGACTTCCCGCCGACACGGCTGTTGCTCGATGAGCTCTCCCGACGGCTTGATTCGACGGCCATTGTCGGTCTTGGGACGGACGAGCTCCACATTCGATCGACGACCGATCTCGATCTCGACGCGATCGTCGATTCGGTCTCGGCGGCGGTTCCGAACGCCGGCGTCTCCGATCCTGGTGCGCGTCAGCCGAAACTGGAGTTCCTCGCGGGCGAACGGGATGCCGTCACCGAGGCGGTCGTCGAAGCAGTTGCCGGCGGCACCGTCGCGCCGTCGCTCTGATACGGATCGCTGTCGGGATTCACCGGAAATCGCTGGAACGGTGCGACCGACGCCCGCTAAAAGACTACGGCCGTCCGGACGGGGTCCGAACGGACCGCTATTCATTTCCCGCCGCGCCCCGTTGTCACGGTAGCGAATGAGTACCGACGCCGACCCCGCCGAGTCCGAGGCGTTCGAACGCGTCTGTGAGTCGCTCGTCTCGGCCATCCTCGCAGGCGAGATCGACAAGGACGAGCTTGAATCCGCCAAGATGGACGCCTGCCGGAAGCATTCCTCGCCGAAAGTCCCGAAGAACACCGAACTGCTCGATTACGCGCCCGACGAACGCCGCGAGGAACTCGCATCCGTGCTGCAACGAAAGCCCGTCCGCACGGCCTCCGGGGTCTCGCCGGTGGCGATCATGACCTCGCCGCATACCTGCCCCCACGGCAAGTGTCTGTACTGTCCCGGAGGACCGGCCTCAGAGTTTTCTTCCTCACAGAGCTACACCGGCCACGAACCCGCCGCCGCTCGCGGGGTCCAGAACGATTACGATCCGTACGGACAGGTGACCCTCCGGCTCCACCAGCTCCGGGAGATCGGACATCCGGTCGACAAGGTCGAACTCATCCTGATGGGCGGGACGATGACGGCCCGAAGCCACGATTATCAGGAGTGGTTCGTCAAGCGCGCGCTGGAGGCGATGAACGACTACGATCTCGACTCGCCGCCCGAACCGAGCGAGACGGAATCGTTCAAACCCGATCCCGAAGAGACCGACTTCCGGTACTTGGAAGACGTCATCGCCGAAAACGAGACGGGCGCAATCCGCAACATCGGGACGACCTTCGAAACCAAACCGGACTGGTGTGATCCCGAACAGATCGATCGCATGCTGCGGCTGGGTGGAACCAAAGTCGAGGTGGGCGTCCAGACGACCTACGAGCGGATCAATCGCGAGATGCACCGCGGCCACGGGATCCAGGCCTCGCTGGACGCGAACCGACGGTTGAGAGACGCCGCGTTCAAAGTCGGCTTTCACATGATGCCCGGCCAGCCCGGGATGTCCAAAGAGATGTGTCTCCAGGACTTCCGGGAGCTCTTCGAGTCGTCGGACTGGCGGCCCGATTACCTCAAGATCTACCCGACGCTCGTCGTCCGCGACACTGTCACCTACGACATGTGGCGAAAGGGCGAGTACGACCCGCTTACCAACGAGGCGGCGGCCGAGCTCGTCGCCGAGATCAAATCGATGATCCCGCGTTACACGCGCCTTCAGCGAGTCCAGCGGGACATCCCGGCGGACTTTATCGACGCCGGTGTCTGGAAGTCGAACCTGCGACAGCTCGCCAGAAAGCGGATGGACGATCACGACTGGACGTGTGACTGTATCCGCTGTCGTGAGGTCGGTATGAACGACGAATCGCCGGATAACGTCGAACTCGACGTGCTCACCTACGAGGCTGCCGGCGGCACGGAGCACTTCATTTCTGTCGAGGACTTCGAGAAAGACCTGCTCGTCGGGTTCTGCCGGCTTCGGTTCCCGAACGATCCGGTCCGCGCCGAACTCGATGATGCCGCCCTCGTCCGGGAACTGCACGTCTATGGCAGCCAGGTCGGCGTCGGCGACGAGGCGGGTGCGGACGACGACCACCAGCACCGCGGCTACGGCCGACAGCTGCTCGAGCGAGCCGAACGCCTGTCCGAGAAGGCGGGCTACGGGAAGCTCTCGATCATCTCCGGGATCGGCGCGCGCCAGTACTACCGGAAGAAACTCGGCTACTACCAGGACGGTCCGTACGTCTCGAAGCGCCTCCGGTAGATGGCCCGCGAGATCACCGACGGCGTCTGGCTGCTGGAGGTTGCTTGGCCGGAGCCGATCGGGGCCAACGCGTACCTCGTCGACGACGGCGATATCACGCTCGTCGACGCTGGCCTCCCGCTTCCCCGACGGTCGCTTTCGGCAGAGCTTCGGGACGCTGGCTATGCGTCCGCCGAGATCGATCGCGTGCTGTTGACACACTACGACGTCGATCACGTCGGGGGATTAGCTCGCGTCGAGCTTGACGTACCGGTGTATCTCGGCGCCCCCGACTGCCGGCTCGTCAGGCGTTCGTGGTCGCCGCCCTGGCGCCACCACAAGGGTGCGTTCCACCGGCTCGTCCGGCGGCTATACTCGCTTTCGGAGGCAGATCTCCGGCCCGTCTCCGACGGCGAGCGGATCGGTGGTTTTCAGGCGCTTCACACGCCCGGGCACAACCCGGGTCACACCGTATTCATCCATCCCGACGCCGACACCGCGCTCCTCGGCGATCTCGTCTGGCGCACCGACGAGGGATTCGTTCCCCCACCGTGGCTCGATTCGTACGACACGGAAGAGACGACCGACAGCATCGACCGGATCGCAGGGTATCAGTTCGAGAGTGCCTGCCCGGGTCACGGGCAGCCGTATACGGCCGATGGCGCGGACGCGTTGCGAGCGCTCGCTGAGGACCTGGCCGTCGGTCGATCGTGAGTTTCAAGCACCGCGCTATCCCAGCCGTTGGCATGCATCCGCGGGCCGAGGAGTTCACAGAGCATGTCGAGGAACGACACGGGTTCGAAGTCGATGTCAACGAGTTCCCCGAAGGGACGAAGACCGCCGCCGCCGCCGCCGAGGCGGTCGGCTGTTCGGTCGAACAGATCGCGAGCGGGATCGTTCTCTCGGCCGAGGGCGAACTTGTCGTCTCGGTGACCAGCGGTGCGAACCGCGTCAGCGAGGCGAAGATCGCCGACCTGGTCGATGTCGATCCGGACGCCGTCTCGATGGCCGAGGCAGACGAAATCAAAGCGACGCTCGGGTGGTCGATCGGCGGCGTTCCGCCCTTCTGTCATGAAACCGTCGTACCGGTGTTCCTCGACGAGACGCTCTTAGATTTCGAGACGGTCTGGGCCGCCGCTGGAACGCCCGAAGCCGTCTTTCCGATCGATCCGGAGACGCTCGCGGAGTTCGCCGACGCGACCGTCGCCGACGTCCGCGAGTGACGATGCCCCCGATCGACGATCCGCGGACGATACGAATCCTCTCCGACGACGACGTGGCCGACTGTCTCGATTTCGAGACGTTGCTTCCGGCCGTCGCTGACGCGCTCCGTGCACAGGGGCGTGGTGACGTCGAGCGCCCCGAACGGCCGCACTTCCCGATCGGTGACGGTGCGATCCCGCCCGAAGGCGGCGATCCGAGAGCCAAGCCGAGCGGGACGGGACTCATCATGCCGGCGTACGTCAACGGATCGCCGTACTTCGCGACTAAGATCGCCAGCGTGGTCGAGGACAACCCGACCCGGGACCTGCCGACGGTCAACGCCGCGATCGCGTTGACTGATTCGCGGACGGGGCTCCCGGTCGCCTACCTGGCCGGTACCCGGATCACCAACGCCCGAACCGGCTGTGTCGGCGGCCTCGCGGCGCGGGAGCTGGCGGCCAAACAGCCGGTTCGTCTCGGCGTGATCGGTGCAGGGACGCAGGCTCGATGGCAGGCCCGGGCTATCGCGGCGGCGACCGATGTCGAAACTGTCCGGGTGTACTCACCGAGTAACTCCCGTGAGGCGTGTGCTTCGGATCTCCGTGAGGTGGGGATCGACGCCGAGGCCGCCGATTCACCGGCCGCCGCAGTCGAAGGCGCGTCGGTAGTCGTCACTGCGACGACGGCGACGGCGCCCGTCCTCGACGGCGACGATCTCTCACCGGGGACGCTCGTCATCGCCATCGGTGCCTACACGCCCGAGACTCGCGAGCTCGACGACCGGACTGTCGATCGTGCGTCTGGAGTATTTGCCGACGTCCCCGAAGAGGCGGCCGAAACCGGCGACTTCCCGAACCACGAGGCTGACGCACTGACGCCGTTTTCGGCCGTGCTGGACGGCAACAAAGGCCGGGCGCATCCAGAGGAGGTGCTCGTCGTCGCTTCGGTCGGAACGGCCGTTCTCGATGTGGCGACGGCGGAACTCGTCTACGAGACGGCCGTTAATGCCGATGTCGGCACGGAAACGACGCTGTAGGCGGCGATCGCTCTGATATTGTTGACTGGGGGCCCCAGGCGGAGCGGGCGTTTAGTGTAGTGAAAGTCCACCGGTCGACCCATCCGAGACCCCCACCGAGAGCAGATAGATCACGATGGCGATGACGATGATCGAACCGCCCGGCGGCAGCCCCCCGGCGATTGCGACCGCGAGCCCCCCGAGGACGGACACCTGCCCGATCAGTACGGACAGATACAGCGTCTCGCGGAAGCTTCGGGCGAGCTGTGAACTGGCGGCCACGGGGATCACGAGGAGCCCGGCGACCAGGATGACGCCGAGAATCTGCATCGCACCGACGACGACGACGGCCGTCATCACGACCAGAAGGGCGTTGTACCACCGGACGTTGAGCCGGGCGACACGGGCAGCCTGTTCGTCGAAGGTGATGAAGAGGAACTGCTTGTAATTATAAACGACCAGGGCGACGACGGAGACGCTGAGTACGGAAACGAGCCGTGCGCCGCTCGCGGTCACGATCGCGAGACTCCCGAACAGAAAGCCCTCGATGTCGATCGAGATGGCGGCGACGTCGCGGCCCCAGCTTATGAGCAGCGTTCCGACGGCGAAACTTCCGGTCAGCATGATCGCGATCGGGACGTCGCCGTACGAGTCCGTCTGCTCGGTCAGCCACTGGAGTCCGAGTGCGCCGATGGCGCTGACAAGCAGCGCAACGAGCAACAGCGAGCCGTTCCAGCCGGTCGCAGCGACGAAGAGCAGCCCGATAGCGACGCCGACGAAAGCAGTGTGGGCTAGCGTCTCGCCGATGAGCGCCATCTGTCTGTGAACCAGATACGTTCCGACCAGCGGCCCGACGATCCCGACGAAGACGCCGGTTGAGAGCGCCCGCCAAGTGAACGGGTGTCGGAAGACGTTCGTACCGAAATAAAAGTCGATCCAGGCGCCGAGAAGCAGGAATTGCTCGAAGAGGAGACCGGCCCCTGCCCCCAGGCCGCCCGGCGCGTCCCGGAGCCAATCGAGACCGACGAACCCGAGCATGGCGAGCGCCAGAACGGCCGTCACCGCGATGCCGGCGATCTCGATCGACCCTCTCGTCGACAGCCCCCGCAAGCCGCTCAGCGACGGTCTGGCCGTCGAATCCCGTTCGGTTTCGGTATCGGACATCAGTGGTTATGTTGGACGATCCCGGCCGCGGTGCCGTAGGCCTCGCCGAGGGCGTCGCTTTCGAGAAACGAGACAGTGTCTCCGTGGTGGTACAGTTCGCGGTTGATACACGCGACCGTGTCGACGTGTTTCGTGAGCACGTCGATGTCGTGTTCGATGAGGATGATCGTGATTCCTTGGTCGTTGAGCCGATCTAGCAGGTCGTAGAACCGATCGCGCGAATCGGCGTCCACGCCGACGGTCGGCTCGTCGAGCGCGAGAATGTCGGCTTCCGACGCGAGTGCGCGGGCGATAAAGGCCCGCTGTCGCTGTCCGCCGGAGAGTTCGTTTACGTGTCTGTCCCGTAGATCGTCGATCTCGACGGTCTCCAGCGCATCCGCGACGATCGCGTAGTCTTTCTCGTCCAGACGAGCGTGGCCGGCATGGGCGAACCGACCCATCAGCACCGTCTCCTCGACGGTGACCGGCATCGTCCCGCCCCGGTCGGTCGAGCGCTGGGCCACGTAGCCGATCCGCTCGCCGTCCTCGAACTCGGTGGCCGGTTCGCCGAACAGCCGGACCGATCCCGAGTCGGGCTCTTTCAGGCCGATCATCAGGTGTAAAAGCGTGGTCTTGCCCGAACCGTTCGGGCCGATCAAACCGAGGAAATCGCCGTCGCTGATCGTAAGCGAGACGTCCTCGACCGCCGTCGTCTCGCCGTAGGCGAACGTCACGTTCTCGGCTTCGATGACTGCGCTCACGCTGTCGTTGGCCTCCATTTATTCCGGGCCGGTTTGACTCTGTTCATCCGGTTTCGGTCGCCCCCAGCGCCGCCCGGAGCGACGGGAGATTCAGTTCTTCCATCTGCTCGATCCATCCCCAGCCGCGATCGTTCCACTCGGCCGTAGTACCGCTCGCGGGCGAGAGCGGTTCGGCGTCCTCGACGTCGGTGTGCTCGAAGATGACTTCGACCATCTGTGGCAGATCCGACGGCGGATTGGATGCCTCGAACGGATCGTACAGGACCGTTTCGATGCCGCGTTCCTCGATGCGTTCGATAGTGCCGGCGATGTCGTCGAACGATTCGACGGCGTCCGGCGAGATCCCAACCGGCGTGTGGAGGTCGAATCCGTACCGCCGTTCGAGATAGCCGAACGAGTCATGACCCGCGAAGACAGCGAGATCCCGCTTCGCGCCGTCGGCGAGCGTCTGAAACGCCTCGTCGACCGCTCCGATCCGCTCGCGGTAGTCCGCCGCGTTTCGCCTGTAGTCGTCTTCGTGGTCCGGATCGACCGAGGCGAGTCCCTCGGCGATCGGATCGATCATCTCCCCAGCCAAGACCGGATCGAGCCAGACGTGGGGATCGTGAGACTCGTCGGCGTGGCTCTCCCCGTCCGACCCGGGTCCGGTCTCCGAACCGGGCGAGTGAAGACGGGATTCAATCCCGTCGAGGAGATCGATGACGGCGACGTCCTCGTAGTCCCGTTCGAGTTGGGTAGCGATGTCCTGGGCCCACGCGAACTCCGGGGAATCCAGATAGACGAACGCCGACGAGGACGCGACGTTCCGCGTGATGTCTCCCTCGGGGCTCCAGCCGTGTCCCGGTTGGCCGGTCCCGACCGGATTTACGAACGAAATGTGATCGCCGCCGACCTGCTCGGCCCAGTCCCAGAGCGTAAAAAACGCCGCATACCCCTCGTTGCCACCGTCGCCCCCAGACTCCGGAGCGCTCAAACACCCCGCGATCCCGGAGGCAGCTACGGCTCCCCAACCGGTCTTCAGCACCGAGCGCCGAGTTACGTCCATGCCCGTACTCCGGTCTTGGCGAACAAAAGTGTTATTATATTCGAGAAGAATATTAATAATGTCGCCATAGGTCGAACTGGAATTTCAATACCACGGCCGCCGACGCCGCGGGCCGGCCGCGCCGATTCGGTGCTTATTTTCCCTCCCGAACCCGAGGGCGAGTGGATGGTCACGGTATCGGGAGTCTTCGACGCGGAGCGTGTCGCGGTCGTGGGCGCGACCGAACGGGCGGGATCCGTCGGCCGCGCGATCACGCAGAACCTGCTCGAGGACTTCGCCGGCGAGGTCGTTCCGGTGAACCCGAACGTCGATCGGGTGTTCGATCGGCCCTGTCGGGACGGACTGGCGGGGACCGACGCCGAGCTCGCGGTGATCGTCGTTCCCCCAGAAATCGCCCTCGATGCCGTCGAAACGGCCGGACAGGAGGGAATCGAGAACGTCGTCGTCATCACCGCCGGGTTCGGCGAGACGGGCAGCGAGGGAGCGAAACGCGAGGCGGAACTACGGGCGTTGGCCGACGAGTACGATCTCAACGTCGTCGGCCCGAACTCCCTCGGCGTCATTTCGACCCCGTCGAGACTGAACGCGACGTTCGCTCCCGGGAACGCCACTCCGGGCACGACGTCGTTCATGAGCCAGTCGGGGGCGCTCGTGACGGCGATCCTTGAGTGGGCTGCCGACCGCGAGGTCGGCTTCAAGGACATCGTCTCGCTGGGGAACAAGGCGGTCCTCGACGAGACCGACTTCGTCGAAACGTGGGGTACCGATCCGGACACCGACGTCGTGTTGGGGTACCTCGAGGGGATCGTCGACGGGCAGCGCTTCATCGAGACGACCCGGGAGGTGACCCGGGAGACGCCGGTCGTCGTCCTCAAGTCGGGGCGAACCGACGCGGGAGCCCAGGCCGCCTCCTCACACACCGGGGCGATCGCCGGCAGCGAGCGCGCCTACGAGGCCGGCCTGGAGAAGGCGGGCGCGATCCGCGTCGACTCCACGGAGGCCCTTTTCGACACCGGCGCGATGCTTGCCGGCGGCATCGTCCCCGACGCCGATGGCGTCGCTGTCGTCACGAACGCCGGCGGTCCGGGCGTGATCGCGACCGACGCGATCGGCGACTCGGACGCCGAGTTGGCCGCCCTCGATGACGAGACCCGCGATCGCCTCGCCGACGCCCTGCCCGAGACGGCGAACGTTCACAACCCAATCGACGTCATCGGCGACGCGCCCGCCGAACGGTTCCGGGACGCGCTCGATATCGTTCTCTCGGATCCGGCCGTCGGCAGCGCCGTCGTCATCGCGTGTCCCTCCGCCGTGCTCTCGTTCGATCGGCTCGCGGAGACGCTCGCGGAGTTCCGCCGGACCGGTGATACGCCCTTCGCCGTCTGCCTAATGGGCGGGGCCTCGGTCGAGGGGCCAGCGGCGACGCTCGCGGAGACGGACACGCCGACGTATTTCGATCCGACCCGGGCCGTCCGGGGCCTCGACGCGCTGTATCGGTACCGTTCGATTCGCACCCGAGAGGACCGATCGCCGACGCGGTTCGACGTCGACGCTGACGCCGCCCGTTCGGTCCTGAAACGGGTCGAGAGAGGCTCCGATAACAGACTCGGAATCGAAGCGATGGGGCTACTCGACGCCTACGGGATCCCGACTGTCGAAAGCGAGATCGTCGACTCGCCGGGCGAAGCACTCGAAGCGGCAGCGCGGATCGGCGGCGACGTCGTGATGAAGATCGTCTCGCCGGACATCCTCCACAAGACGGATATCGGCGGCGTCGAGATCGGCGTCGCCGCGTCCGAGGTCGAAGACACCTACGAGTCGCTCGTCACCCGAGCGAAGAACTACCAGCCCGACGCCCGGATCTACGGCGTCCAGATCCAGGAACGCGTCGACCTCGACGAGGGCGTCGAAACCATCGTCGGAACGAACCGCGATCCCCAGTTCGGGCCGGTCGTGCTCTTCGGCCTCGGCGGCGTCTTCGTCGAGGTCCTTGAGGACACGACCGTCCGGATCGCTCCGGTTTCGGAGCCCGAGGCCGCCGAAATGATCGAGGAAATCGATTCCGCGCCGCTCCTGCGCGGCGCGCGCGGCCGCGAGCCGGTCCGCGAGGACGCCATCGTCGAGACGATACAGCGGCTCTCACAGCTCGTCATCGACTTCCCGGCGATCGTCGAACTGGACGTCAACCCTCTCGTGGCGACCCCCGACGGCGTCGCCGCGATCGATCTGCGTCTCACCGTCGACCCCGAACAATTATGACTGTACTCGTCACGTCACTCGAAGAGAGCACAGGCAAGACCGCCGTCGCGCTGGCGCTCGCGGTGGCGGCGCGCGACCGCGGCGAGCGCGTCGGCTACATGAAACCGATCGGGACTAGACTGCAGTCCGCGGTCGGCAAGACGCTCGACGAGGACCCCCAACTCGCCCGCGAGTTGCTCGATCTCGATGCGGAGATGCACGAGATGGAGCCGATCGTCTACTCCCCCACCTTCGTCCACGAGGCCGTCCGGGGTCGGGAAGATCCAGACGCCCTCCGGGCGGAGGTGGTGACACAGTTCGAGTCGCTGAGCGGGGACGCCGATCGAATGATAATCGAGGGGGGCGGCTCGCTTACGACCGGCGGCATCGTCGATCTCACCGACGGTGATCTCGCCGAACTGCTGGACGCGACGGTCGTCCTCGTGGCCGCTTTCTCCGAGCCGGGCGACGTCGACGAACTCCTCGCGGCCGCCGACCTGCTCGGCGACCGACTCGGCGGCGTCCTGTTCAACGCTGTTTCCGATGCCGCCTTCGATACGCTCGCGAGCGATATCGTCCCGTTTCTGGAGGGGCGCGGAATCCGCGTGTACGGCACAGTGCCGCACGATGACGACCTCGCGGGCGTTTCGGTTTCGGAACTGTGTGACGAACTCGGGGCGGAACTGCTGACGGCCGAGGCCGCGACCGACGCGCGCGTCCGTCAGTTCGTCGTCGGGTCGATGTCGGCCAGTGAGGCACACGGACGACTCAGACAGGTCCGGGACGCGGCGCTCGTGACCGGCGGTGATCGCCCCGACATGCAGACTGCCTCGCTTGAGGCGGGCGGTGTCGAATGTCTCGTCCTGACTGGCGGTGTCAACCCGCCCGACGCCGTCGTCGGACGGGCGGAGTCGGCCGGCGTTCCGCTCCTTCTCGTCCGAACCGACACGCGGACGACGATCGACCGGATCGAGGACGTCATTCAGTCCGGACGGACACGGGACGCTGCTACCGTCGAAAAAATGGGCGAACTGCTGGCTGACTACGCCGACGTCGACGCGATGTTGCCGGCGGAAAAAACGGATTAGGCGGCCGCTTCGACCTTCTCCGCGAGCGTGCCTTTGTCCTGGACGCCGACCATCCGCTCTTCGACCTCGCCGTCGCTGAACAGATACAGCGTCGGTACACCCTGGACCTGATACTCCGCCGCCAGATCCTGGTGGGCGTCGATGTCGATCTTCAGTACGGTCGCGTCGGTTTCGACGGCGATCTCGGCGACAGTCGGCGCGAGCATCTTGCATGGTCCACACCAGTCAGCATAGAAGTCGACGAGGACGACCGGGTGTTCTTCGAGGAGTTCCTCGAGGTGAGCAGCGTCATCGACTTCGATCGGCTCGTCCGGCGATTCGGCCTTTGCGGCCAGTTCTTCCCGCTTCCGTCGACGGATCTCTTCGATATCTTCGGCGTCACTCATACCGACAGCTACGACGAGCGTGAAATTAATTCCTTCGGATATGTGCACATTGTACACTACCATTCGACGGAAGTACGCCGTGAGAAGCCGGCCATCGTGTGTCTGGCCGGCGAAATGTCTCTCAACTGTTCCGCCCGTTCAATGGGTCGTAACCGGTACCATGATTTGGTCCGTTCCCGTAGGGAACAGTAGATATGTCCACTGATGGCGATTTCGAGGGCTTCGGCGGGCGACACGTTCCGGAACCGCTGGAAGAACCGCTCGGGGAACTGTCCGAGACGTTCGATTCGGAGATCGAATCCGAGGAGTTCCGCGCGGAGTTCGAGCGCCTGCTCGAACACTTCGGGGGGCGTCCGACCCCCGTCTTTCACGCCGAGACGCTGAGCGAGCGGTACGACGCGAACATCTACTTCAAACACGAGGACCTGCTGCACGGCGGGGCGCACAAGCTGAACAACACGCTCGGGCAGGGCCTGTTGGCGAAGCGGGCCGGCAAGGAACGACTCATCGCCGAGACGGGAGCCGGTCAACACGGCACTGCCACGGCGATGGTCGGCGCGCTGCTCGACATGCCCGTGACGGTGTATATGGGCACGAAAGACATCGATCGCCAGGAGATGAACGTCTTCCGGATGCGGCTCATGGGCGCCGAGGTCGAACCGGTGACCCGCGGCAATCAAGGGCTCGCCGAGGCGGTCGACGCCGCCCTGGAGGACTACGCAGAGAACTTCCAGGAGACGCACTACCTCGTCGGGAGCGCGGTCGGTCCCGATCCGTACCCCCGGATGGTCCGTGAGTTCCAGTCGGTCATCGGACGGGAGGCCCGCGAACAGATCAGTGAGCTACACGGCGAACTCCCGGACGCCTGCGTCGCCTGTGTCGGCGGCGGTTCGAACGCTATCGGGCTCTTCAGCGGTTTCATCGACGACGAGGGCGTCTCGCTTTACGGAGCCGAACCGGCCGGGAAGGGGCTCGACTCGGGCGAGCACTCCGCGCCGCTTTCCTCGACAGAACACGAGGAGCCACAGATCTTCCAGGGAATGAAGACGAAGGTCATCGACGACGAGACGACGAACCATTCGGTCAGTGCCGGGCTCGATTACCCAGCCGTCGGCCCCGAACACGCCGCGTTGCAGTCCCTCGGACGCGCCGAGTACCACGGGATCACCGACGAAGAAGCGCTCGCGGCATTCCGTGAACTGAGCGAAACTGAAGGAATCATTCCCGCACTGGAGCCGAGCCACGCGATCGCTCTGGCGATCAAACTCGCCGAGGAGGACCGCCACGAGACGATCCTCATCAATCTCTGTGGTCGCGGGGACAAGGACATGCAGACCGCCGCCGAGAAGTTCGACCTCGCGTGACGGGTCCGATGGGCGACAACAGTTAAGGGGAATCCACCCGACTCGCCGCCATGGAAACGGAGTCCGTACCCCAAGAGATAACCTCACTCGTCGGGCGGGAAGTGTACTCGAACAACGGCGTCTTCGTCGGCGAGGTCGAAGACATCCGTCTCGACCTTCAGAAGGAACTCGTTACCGGGCTCGCGCTCGGTGATGTGAACCACGAACTGTTCGACGCCCGGGTCTCGGCTTCGGACTCCGAGGGCGTCATCGTGCCGTACCGGTGGGTCCGAGCCGTCGGAGACATCATCCTGATCAACGATATCGTCGAACGGCTCCGCGAACCGGAGAGCGAAGAACCAGCCTAACTGCTGTTGGAGCTATCGCTGTTACTGCCGCTTTCGACACCCATCGCCTCGAAGAGCTTCGACCGAACAGCCTGTTCCGTGAGCTGGAGCAGCGTATCCCTGTTCTCGCCGGTTATTTCGAGTCCAGTGAAGATCCCGAGCGGAATCTCGGCCGAGGCGTCCGTCGAGTGGCCGCGGACCTCGCCGATCTCCTCGAAGGCGTCCTCGAGGACGTTCCCGATATTGATCCGGATGTCCTTCGAGCGGGCGGCGAGATAGATCGTCTCGTCGGCGATCGCGAACACTGCCGAGGTCGTGATTCCCTCGAGATTCAACAGGTGCTGGGCGGCCTGCGAGAGGGCGTCCCGATCCCGGATGAATCCCGCGTTCGACACCAGATGTGAGCCCTTGACTTCGCGGTTCCGTATCGCCTCGGCCAGGACGTCGAGCGTTTCGGGGCTCATCGACGGCGATTCGACCTGTTCGAGCGTGTCGTGGTTGGCGAACGGGTAGAGATACGCCGCCGCCGTCAGATCGGCCGGTGTCGTATCGCGTTTGAAGTCCAGCGTCTCGGCGCGGATCCCGTACAGCAGCGCGGTTGCGACCTCCTCGGAAAGACTGAGGTCGAACTCCTGGATGTACTTCGTGAGGATCGTCGATGTAGAGGAGACGTTCGATCTGACGTCAACGAAGTCGGCGCTGTACTCGACCTCCGGCTCGAAGTGATCGATGAGGATGTCGACGTCACACTCGACGACCGGCTCCGTCGCCTTGGCGCAGTCGACAAGCGCGAGCGTGTCGTATTCGTCGAGATCGGTTTCCTCGAGCGGGACGAGTTCGATGCCCAGTAAATTGACGAACGCGCGGTTCTCTTGGTGGCCGATTTCGCCCTCATAGAGGATGTCGGCCTTGATGTCGCGGGCGGTGGCGATCGCCTGGAGTGCGACTGCCGAGGCGATCGAGTCCGGTCCCGGTGAACGGTGGGCGAGGATCGCGATCGAATCGCCGCCGTCGATGATCTCGGCGAGCTGTGTCGTCTTGTGCTCAAGTTCGCCCTGTTCGAGCGCCCGAAGCGCCGAGTCGGCGATGACCTGCGAGGGGTTGACGATGACGTCCGCCCCCGACTCTTTGAGTTCCTCCGCGGTGACGGGATCGGAGGCTCGGACGATGATGAACCGCTCGCCTTCGCGTTCCTCCAAGTTCTCGACGGCGGCTTGGTTCGCTTCGGTGTCCGAAGAGAGAATGAGGACGACATCTCGGTCAGCGATGGCCTCGGTGGCGGTCCCCTCTCTGATGTCCGCTGTCCGGGCATCGAGATCCTGGTCCCGCAGGGCCTCGACGCGGCTCTCGTCTCGGTCGAGGATGAGTACGTCTTTGCCCTCGCCGACGAGTTTCTCCGCAACGGCGTGGCCGACGCTCCCGCAGCCGAGAATCGCATACGTCGACATCGAGGCCATCGAGATCGCGGTGCTCATATTACTGGCGACGAGGGACGGCGGCCACTTAATATGACCGTCCCTTCGGAACCGTGCCACCAGTCACCGACCCGTCCGGCGAACGCAACCTATTTGAAGCAACCGTGGATACGTCATGACGCGGGGCCGATAGCTCAGTCAGGGAGAGCATCTGGCTCTTAACCAGACGGTCGGGGGTTCAAATCCCCCTCGGCCCGCTTTCTTTCGTCGTATCTCTGAACTCTCCGTACGATGCAGCGACCGGGCGTGCTCAGGAATTGCTCCTCCGACGCCCGATCCGTGGCGGGCTCTTATTTAGCGATGTCGAGAAATAAAAGAACAGCGTACAGCAGACTGAATCCGAGCAGAAAGAGTAACACAACGAGATGCGGATCGATGTACGTGCTGTTGATCGTCGGTCCATCCCCCATCCAACCACCGACAGATGGCACGAACGCCGCGAGGCAAACGACCACTGACGGCAGGTAACGGGTGCTCATCTCCCCCCGTTAGTGAACTTCTCCTGTCGACATATGAACGCTTATAAGAGCTATCCGTAGCGGATCATACTGTTCCCCAGAAGTATATATCCGGGCTGACTAGACGCTGACGGGAAAATCCCCGATCCTCCCGCTATCCATCCTGGCGCTGTCCGATCTCCGGCGTCGGATAGACGTCGAGATCGAGCCATTCCTCGGTCCCCGAGAGAAGATGCATCCGATCGGTCACGTCCTCTATGGCGTCGAGGACGGCGTCAAGGAGCACCACGAGCTGTCGGTAAATAACGCTCGTTCCGGCGTCGTCGCCGTCGAACGCCGCCGACAGCACGTTGCTTCTGATCTCGTCGGCCTCGCTCTCCAGCGTCCGGATCCGTGTCACTTCTTCGGTGAGTGAAACGGTGCCGTCCGGACGACACAGCGCCCGGACGAACGTGGACACGGCAGCTTCGAGTTTTTCGGCCGCAATTACACCGTGCTCGGCCATCCGGTGGAGGCCATCGAGACACCGCTCTAGTCGCGGTGGTTCGATCGCTTGTAGCTCCGTGGCGAACTGCTCGGCAGCGTTGGCGACCGTATCGAGGGTCCCGTAGAGTTCAAGCAAACGATCGGTGTGCAGGTAGACCCAGGTCTGCCGGATACCTGTAGACTCCGGGTTGACCCCCGTGACGAGCCCACCGAGTTCCCGCTTTGTTTCGTCGCAGGCGCTTTCTAGTTGCCGTGTTCGCTCGACGATCTGATCGTACTCTTCGTCACTCCGGTATCGATCGAGAAGCGGTGCGAGCGTTCCGACACAAGCAGTAAGATCTCCGAGATATCGGTCGGTGAGCGATTCGAGCTCGCGGCCGAACGTCGCCGGCTTTTCGGCTCCCATCGCCCTATCGTACGGCACTCGGCAAAAACCGTTTGCTATGACTAATATATACCCCTCAGTACTAGTCCGGAGCGGGCTATCGTGTCGTCGGACTCGCCACTCGGTCGGGGCTCCCTCTGACTGGAGTACCGATAGAAACGACCGCGTCGAATTCAGTGAACCGCTATAGTTTGCCGGCTTTCTGCAGCTTCATCAGGTCCTCGGTGTCGAGGGTTTCGCCTTCCTTGAACTGCTGGTAGATCTCCTCGGCTTCCTCCTTTGCAGCCTCGCGCTCCTCGGCGCGGCCTTCCTCGCGTTCTTCCTCCTCTTCTTTGTCGAGTTCGCGGAGCCGCTTTTGGACACGAACGAAGTCCTCGTGGTGGCGGTCGGCCGCTTCCTGGGCTTCGACGAACTTGTCGTGCCACTCGTCGGCCTCGTCACGGATGTCGTCGGCCTCGCGGTAGGCCTCAATCATCTTGTTGTGGTGCTCTTGAGCCTTGTCGGCCAGCTCGGTCACCTTCTGGTGGTGTTTCGAAGCCTCGGCGCGGACCTCTTGGGCTTCTTCCTTGAGGTCTTCGAGTTCGCCGCCCTGATCGAGCTTCTCCTTTCGGTCGGAGAGTTTCTCGCGTTTCTCCTCGATCTCCTCGATGAGTTCGCGCTCGTCCTCCGTCGAGAGGACTTCGGTCTGCTGTTTGAACTCCAGGTCCTCGATTTCCTCTTCGAGCTTGTCGACGCTTTTGCCCTCGTTCAGCTCGAGGTCGTCTTTCAGTTCGTCGACCTCGTCGAAGAGTTCGTTCGCTTTCGCGTTGAGCTCGTTTCGTTTCTCTTTGTGTTCTTGGACCTGCTCGTTGAGCTCATCGCGCTTTTCGCGGTGCTCTTGGGCCTCGTCGACCTTCTCACGCGTCTTCGCGTTGAACTCGTCGCGCTTGGAAGCGCGCTCGGAGGCCATCTGGTTGAGCTCGTTCCGCCGGTCGCGGAGCTGCCCAGCCTTCTTGATGAGTTGGCCCTTCGATTTGTTTTCGAGGTCGTCTTCTGTCAGTTCTACGTTGTCGGATTCGCTAATTGACTCTGCCATGGTTGCTCACGTTACTCCATTACCGCTCCGGCCGCGGACAGCAACCGCTGCTGAAACGTCGGTCGCCGTATAAGGAAGGTTCCCTGTCATTCTGGTCGGCTGACGATGCTGCCGAACGCCGGACGCGTTCTGGTGCTTGTTTGTTGATTGTGTTGGTATAAAAACGTTTCGGGGGTCGCAACCCGTGGAAACACCTCTCATAGCCCGATAGAAGCCACGTGAAGGTTTGACATGACACTCCGAGTGTATATAAACAGACTCCATTGCCAAAGGCTCACACCGTGGGGGAATTTCGCGTCGCTGAAGTGTCTCCTCCGCCTCCGGACGACAATGCAACAGTGCGTTCGAGCGACCGGTCACGAGAACGTCAGTGCCGAACACACGAGCACGTTCGAGTTCACGAGCGACGACTGGCTGACTCCCGCCGGGGACTGTATTCTCGGCATCGAAGCCGAGCCCGTTCCGGCCGCCTTCGACGATCAATTTGTCGAAGCATGCCGATCCGAGACGGCACGGATAACCGCAACGCTGCGAGTCGACGGTGCCGAACAGGTCGTCGAAGGCCGTGGCCATTCGGACCTGACCTTCGAGAGCGATCGTAGCATGGTCGGCCGGACCAGCGAGCACATCGACGACCGGACGGTCATGATCGGGGCCGACACCGCGGCGGCCGACATCGATCGTGAGCTGGTCAACGCACTCGCCGACGGAGCCGAACTCGAATGCCTATTCGAAGTCGAACAGTAGCGACGACACCGCCACCTGCTGGTATAGCTTCCGATCCCGTCGAACCCACCTACGGCCGATGGGGGCGGCTCAACACGCCGCAGTTACAGACCACCTCCGGTGTTGATTGCGGCCTACGGGAGTGCTGTACCTGGAACACGAGCGTCTGCTTTTGTCCGGCGTCGTGCTTGTTGGGGCCACTGTCGGCGTCGAAAACGCACGCGAGGTGTTTCCGACTCGCTAATGAAAACGGTCTCAGCTGCTATCGGTGGTGATCAGCCGTGTAGTGATTCGGCTGGTCCGCTTCGACAATCACTAAGCGTTTTTCCGTCGGGAGCCGTAGCGCCGATATGGACGACGAGCCAGCCGAGAACATCTCCGGCGGAGCGGGCGGTGGCGGCGCTTTCTCGGAGTTCGAGTCGGTGAACGCGGAGACGCGGGCCGAGGCGGTCGTCGACCGACTCGGCGAGCTGTACTGGCAGAAGCAGTACGGCGGCCGGGACGGCTTCGAGTGTCTCGTCCGGACGATCCTTAGCCAAAACACCTCCGACAAGGCCAGCCAGCCAGCGCACGATGCCCTGATGGAGCGATACGGGTCGGACGGCGACCTCGCGGCGTCGCTCGCGGCGACCGAACAGTCGGCACTCGCCGAGACGATCTCTTCGGCGGGGCTCTACAATCAGAAATCCGAGCGGATGATCCGTATCGCCGAAGACGTCCTCGACGAGTACGGCGGTGCCGACGGGTTCGATCAGTTCGTCAGAGAGGCCGCTCCCGATACTGTCCGCGAGACGCTCTTGGAGATGAACGGCGTCGGCCCGAAGACAGCCGACTGCGTGCTGCTTTTCGCTGGCGGTCGCGGCGGTGTTTTCCCCGTCGATACCCACGTCCATCGGATTGCCCGACGACTCGGTGTGGCCTCCGCAGATGCCGATCACGAAGCGGTCCGAGAAGCGCTCGAAGCCGACGTACCCGCAGAAAAATGCGGCTTCGGACACACTGCGATGATCCAGTTCGGCCGGGAGCACTGTTCGGCTCGGGAACCGGCGTGTCTCCAGGACCCGGACGCCTGTCCGATGGCCGACCGCTGCGAGCAGATCGGCGTCTACCCCGAGACTGGCGAGGTGATCGATCCTGCCGCCGCTCCCGAAGCGGACACCGAGTAGCCGGTCGATTCACCCAAGCCCCGATGTCGAACCGCGGGGACCGCTCCGATAGACCGCCGAGAGGACCAGGGCGGCGATAGCGAAATCGAGCCCGTGTGCGAGCAGGTGGTGTACTACCATCGGCACGACGCCGAGGACGGTTCCTAGGCCGATAATCGATCGAAAAAACAGCGCTCCGACAGCGACGGTGATGAGCGCGTATCGCCGACTTCGACGACGCCGATAGGCGACAACGCTGGCTGAAAAGAGGATGCCGGTCCCGATTCCCGCGAGTGAAAGCACCGCCAGGATCAGCATCGAAGCCGGATAGCTGACCCACTCCCCGCCGAGTTGAGCCAGGGACACGAACAACACCATACGCGCCCGTTCGGAGTGCGGGGACAATGATGTTACGGGATCGCTTGGCGGATCCGTCGGACGTTGCCGGGGAGCTTTTGTGCGCCGGCGACCGGGTTGACGTATGCTCACGAAGGATCTCCTCCGTGTTTCGCGTGCCGGGGGCGGCTACCGGCCGCGTTTCACCGATTCGGAGGACGAGGCGCTCGCGGCGCGGGTTCTCGGCGTCTATCAGGGCCACGTCGGCCGATCCAGATCCGAACTTGAGGCGGCGCTTGTGGATATCGAGCGCGAGGCCGACGACTTCAAACTCGTCCGCGGGTTCGCGAAACTGCTCGAACGCGAGGCCACCTTCGAGACTCGGGCCCCGACCACGCCTCGACGAGCCCGGACGGCCGCTTTCGAAGCCGCCGAATCCATCGGTGTCGTCACGGAGAGCGAACGGGAGACTGCCATCGAGAGCGCAGCCGAACGGCTGGGACGGTCCGCCGGAGACGTCGAGTCGTCGCTGTTCGCCGATCTGGAACGGGCAGCCGTCCTGGTCGACGTCGATACCGAGTACGATCCGGCATCTCTCCGCCGACAGTACGATCTCTCGCTGGCTCAGACCGCGCTCTTCGACGCCGTCGAGGTCCGGATCCGGTCGTCCGATCCGAAGGCGCTCGTCTCGGCGGTAAAGCGGCTTCGGCTGCTCTATGAGATCCGACGGACGGACCAGAAACGAGAGGTGATCGTCACCGGCCCGGACGCGCTCTTCAAGCGATCCCGGCGCTACGGAACCCGCTTCGGCCGGCTGTTGCGCACCGTTGCGAAAGCCAACGAGTGGCACCTTGAGGCGACGGTCGACGACCGAGGCACCGAGCGTCAGTTGCGCCTCGAAGACGGTGACGTCACCGTTCCCGGCACTGAGCCGGTCGCCGAACCGACCTTCGACAGCGGCGTCGAATCCGACTTTTATGCCCGCTTTGCGGCGCTCGATCTCGACTGGCGGCTGCGCCGCGAACCCGAACCGCTCGAAGCCGGCGAGTACGTCGTCATTCCGGATTTCGCCTTCGAGTGGGAGTACGGCAGCTTCCAGGTGTTCTTCGAAATCATGGGCTTTTGGACCCCCGAGTACGTCGAAAAGAAGCTCTCGCGGTTCGCCGACCTCGAAGACGTCGCGTTTCTCGTCGCCTACGACGAGAGTCTGGGGGTCGGTGAGGAGATAGAGACCCGTGGACACCGGGCGATTCCTTACACTCGAACGGTCCGGCTGAAAGACGTTCGGAACGCGCTTCGACCATACGAGGACACACTCCGCGAGGAGAGTGCGGCCTCGGTTCCCGAATCGTTGGTGCCTGAAGCCGATGTCGTGACCGTCGAGGAACTGGCCGAGCGTCACGGGGTCCCTGAATCGGCGATCGAGTCGGCGACGCTTCCCGAACACGAGCGGGTCGGCAGGACGCTGCTCCGGCCATCCGTGCTCTCGGCGATCGAGGCGGACATCGAACCGGGACTGTCGCTTTCGGCAGTCGAAGCGGCGCTGGAAGCGCACGACGTCGACGAGACGAGTGCTGTCCTCTCGCGGCTCGGCTACCGCGTCGAGTGGGAAGGATTGAGCGGCGGAACGGTTCGGGAAAAATAATTCGAGAGACTCAAAGCTCCCGTTGCCGACCCTTCGGCATCTGTGAGCGGAGTTCGCCGTACAGGTACAGCCCGACACCGATCGGCTCGATTCCGCTGGCGATCTCGTGGGCAGCGATGAGGTAACCCCAGTCGCCACCCCACTCGGGATCGGTGTCCTCGCCACGGAGGAACGCCCGTGCCTCCTCGTCTTCAAGGACGACCACGTTCCGATCGGCCTCGCGACCGAACCGCTGAACCGCGTCCGTCGTCGGTTTCCAGTGCTCCTGTCTCGCCCGGAGGAACGTCATCCCGAGCCCCTCAACGTCGGCCGGTGATTCGATGTCGTCCGCGAACGCCCAGACCTTGCCTGCACCCTTCTCCCAGAACGTGTACGACTCGAACGTTTCGGGATCGAGGTCGAACCGCTCGACCCACCAATCGACGACCGCCACCCGGGTCGGACGCCCCTCGACGGTCCGTTCGTCGGCAGTGGCTGGGAGGCGATCGAACCGCGATCCGTCGTTTTCCTCGATCGGCGCCCCTTCATCGCCGTCGGTCATGCTCCGACCTCCAGTTTCGCACAAAAGAACCCGCCGGTGTCGTTTTGATGTGGATAGATCCGTTTCGCCCGTCGCATCGATTCGTCGAACGTCCCGTCGGCCCACTCGGTGATCCCCGGATCGGATCGCAAGGGGAGATCGAACTCGACGAGTCGGCAGTCGTAGTTCTCGATCGCGTGCTGGAGGACGGACTCGTTCTCTTCGGGCGCGAACGTACACGTCGAATAAACGACAGTCCCGCCCGAGCGAGTCACCTCGATCGATCGACCGAGAACGCCCTTCTGAACGCCGGCAATCCCCTCGACGTGATCGAGCGACCACGATTCGACGGCGTCTGGGTTCTTCCGGACCGTTCCCTCACACGAACAGGGGGCGTCTACGAGCGTTCGATCGAATCGCTCGCCTGAAAAGGGTTTCAGCGAGAAATTCCGCGCGTCCTGTCTGGTCACGACGAGGTTGCTCACGCCGCAGCGTTCGGCGTTCGAGCGCAGCGCCGACAGTCGGCCCAGATTGTTGTCGTTGCCCACCAGCAGTCCCCGGTCGTCCATCCGTGCCGCCAACTGCGTCGTCTTGCTGCCCGGCGCGGCACAACAATCGAGCACGCGTTCGCCCGGCACGGGATCGAGAGCGAGCGCCGGTACGGCCGATACCTCTTCTTGTCCGTACACCCAGCCGTGGACGAACGGCCAGGAATTACCGGGCGACTCGTCGTCGCCCAATCGCAAGAGCCCGTCGTGCCATTCGACGGGCTCGAATTCGACCCCCGCCTCCTCGAAGGCCTGCCGGACGCGACGTGGGGTCGCCTTGATTTCGTTGACCCGGACGACCGACGGCAGCGGGCGATCGCAGGCCGCATGAAACGCCGCCGGATCGTCGACGAGCGAGTCGTATCTCGAAAGCGGGTCCTCCATACCAGTAGCCGGCACACGGCTCGTTTATCGGCCTTTCCATCCGATAACGGCTCTGTGAATCCCCGCCGAGCTTAGGACCTATCCCGGCGTGTCATTTTCGCCGGGGACCCCGCGACCCTGGTAGAACTCGCCGCCCCACTGGCTGATCCAGATCTCCTGATTGGCGAGATACAGTGACTGCTCGGTGTCGAACCGCTCGTCAGTCACGGTCCACTCGTCGCTGTCCGTGTCGTACTCGATTTCGGCGTTATACACCGCGGCCTGGCCGTGTTCGCCGCCGGCCGCCGGTGGTAGCGGTAGCGTGTGTTCGGCGTCTTCATCGCGCGAA
>Ga0209917_1000166_pt1 | contig 26578 bp, 24 predicted proteins | sample SalPon2_C_H2O_MG_FD_185710 | JGI IMG/M metagenome (GOLD analysis project Ga0209917, IMG submission 185710) | Salt pond water microbial communities from South San Francisco under conditions of wetland restoration - Salt Pond MetaG R2_C_H2O_MG... | ecosystem: Environmental > Aquatic > Non-marine... | reverse complement strand
GCTCGACCTACTGGAGGGGATGGACTACGACGACGTCGCCGCGCTGATCGAGGGCATGACCTCGAAGTACGGTGAGATGAGCGTGATCACGGCCAGCATCCAACTGCAGGAGCACAAGGAACAGAGTCGGGGCGTACCGCTGGTACTAGCACGGATTCGACTGGTCACTGACCGCGGCTACTTCACTGCCGACGGGGAGGGGTACGGTGCCTCCCACGCCCTTCGACTCGCCGCCAATGCGGTCGAACGACAGCTCCTCAAGGGGAAAACCTACGGTCAGTCGAAGAAGCATCCCGACACTGCGGAACAGGAGCGACTCTACGGCTGGTGGCTCGGTGGGTGAGAGGACGTCCACGCCCGCCGTGTGACTTGTGTAATCAAAAATCCGCAGCGTGTGAAAATATCGTCCCTTGATGTAGTCGTGGAACGAACATATACCACATGTATGATCTCGTCCCGCTGCAGGTTTCCGCTCTCGGGTTCACGATAGTTGGCCTGTTCGTACTGGTGCTGGCGGTGGTAACCGTCTGGCAGATGGTTCGGTTCGTCGATGCCTACGATAAACAGGCGCTCACCGTGTTCGGCGAGTATCGCGGGTTGCTCGAACCGGGCATCAATTTCGTTCCGCCGTTCGTTTCGCGCACGTACACGTTCGATATGCGTACGCAGACGATGGACGTACCCCGCCAGGAGGCGATTACACGGGACAACTCCCCCGTGACGGCGGACGCCGTCGTCTACCTCCGTGTGATGGATGCGAAGAAGGCGTTTCTGGAGGTCGAAAACTACAAGACGGCGGTTTCGAACCTCGCTCAGACCACGCTCCGGGCGGTCATCGGTGATATGGAACTCGACGACACGCTGAACAAACGCCAGGAGATCAACGCTCGCATTCGCAAGGAACTGGACGAACCCACCGACGAATGGGGGATTCGCGTCGAATCAGTCGAAGTCCGGGAGGTCAATCCCAGTCCGGAGGTTCAGAACGCGATGGAACAGCAAACCGGTGCGGAGCGGAGGCGCCGGGCGACGATTCTCGAAGCACAGGGTGAACGCCGGAGTGCAGTCGAGAAAGCCGAAGGGGACAAGCAGTCGAACATCATCAGAGCGCAAGGCGAAAAGCAGAGCCAGATTCTCGAAGCACAGGGTGACGCCATCTCGACCGTCCTCCGCGCGAAGTCCGCGGAGTCGATGGGCGAACGTGCGATCATCGATAAAGGGATGGACACGCTCGAACGTATCGGGCAGGGGGAGTCGACGACGTTCGTCCTCCCGCAGGAGCTCACCTCGCTGGTGGGCCGCTACGGCAAGCACCTCACGGGGAGCGACGTCGCGGCCGACGGACAGCAACTAGATAGCCTTCAGTTCGACGCCGAGACACGCGAACTCGTCGGACTCGACGACATCAGAGAGATTCTTGGCGAAATCGATCAAGCTGCGGAGATGGATATCGAAGAGCTAGAGCAACAGGCCAAGGCGGTCAAGGAGGGGGCACCCGAGGGTGCCGACCACGCCGATGAGGAGGCCACCGATCCAGCATGACTTCCGAACGAACCCTCCCGGCAGGATGGGTGTTGGAATCCGAGCGGACGACACACGACGAACTCATGGGCCGGGAGTACACCACGGTTCTCTACCGACAGGAACACACCAGAGGCGCAGTGTACATCAACGAGGTCATCGACGGGGAGAACGTCTGGAAATACATCGTGCATCACTCGGGATGGGATGGAGATATCGGAACCACCGCCAACCTCGAAACGGCAAAGCGGATGGCGTTCGCGTTCATGAACGAATCCGTCGCGAGCGTGTGACAGCCGCCACGCCGTCGGAGGGATGCTCACCGTCGAAGTCCGTGTCGGCGTCCGATCTCCCGACGGTCAGGTAGGACTTCCCCTTAGGTTTGCCCGATGTACTCGTCGAGTTCGGCTTCGATGAGTGTCGCGACGCGTGCGCTGTATTGCCAGAGTGCCGCGTTGAGTCGCTCTTCGGTCTCGTCGTCGAGATCGTCGCCACCACGGAGGACGGAATCCGTGGTGATCTGTGGATGGTAGACACAGACGACGCCGAGTGAGGTATCCGAACTCGAGGTTCCCGCCGTGTGGATGCCGTACTGATCGGTCCCCCAGACACCGTCGCCGCCCTGTCGCTCCAGTTCCGAATCGAGTGCATCGAGAAGTTGGATTTCGTCGGGAGAGAGGATGGGGTCGTCACCTTCGAACAACTCCGCGTACGCCTCGGTCCGGGCACGCTTCGTCCACTGATCCAATTGAGAGCGCGCTTGGAGGATGAGCTGTCGTTCGTCTGGAAACTCGGCCATGTCCATAGAACGACGGGCAGGCCAATGAACGTTCGTATGACACGTTCAGTCGGTGGTGGTAGGCGCACTGGTCGGGCAACACGGGCACGCGGAGGCCCGAAGAACGTAGCCCGCGTCCGGAACTCGGACAGCCGGGTCGCCCCCAACGAAAAGTCCACGATATCAGTCTTCGAATCCGCCGTCGTACTGTTCGTAGGTGATGGTCAATCGTCCCGGCGTGGGCCGTTTCGCTGCGTCTCGAAGCGTCTGGAACTCTCGCAGGAGTTCATCGGCATTGTCCGTCCCTTCTCGAACGTTCTGTGATTCTTCTCGAATCGTGTCGTATACCCGTTCTAGAATGCGTCGAGCGGCGTACGAATCGGTCTTCGAGTCTATGTCGAACGACACCTCGTAACGAGACATACCCGTAGTTGTTTCCGCACTGAAATAACTATCCGCATGTCTCACGGTGCTCGTTCGTTGTCCGTATCCCGGCAACGATCACACCCCCGGCATTCTGTATCGCGACATGAAGTTTATCGGAGCGCGCGGGGTCGCTGTCGCTAGAGCGATACTGAATGCGAAAAATCGGCGAGAGCCGCTCTACTTGCCGCGACGCCGGTCGCCGCCGATGCTGGGTCGGGTGTGTTCCGTCCCCTTCCCGCGGTTGCGCTGGCCGCGGCCTTTCTTGCCGGCGCTGGTCTTGCCGCGGAACGCCCGGCCGCGGTGACTGTCGTCGCAGATCCAGTTCAGGTCGTCGTCGTTCCGAATGGCGGGATGTTCGGGGTCGACGAGGATCACTTCGTGCCACTTCTGCGAGCCGTCCTCGCCCACCCAGTAGGAGTTGAGTACGCGGAGGTTGGGGTACTTGCGCGACGTGCGCTCTTCCGCGATGCGCTGGATGCTCTTGCGGCGACCGAGGCGGTTGACGCCCTGGCGCTTCGAGCGGCGACCGGCCTTGAATCGGCGTTTGCGGGCGCCGCCCTTGCGGACCGAGGTCCGCACGACGACGATGCCCTGTTTGGCCTTGTAGCCGAGGTTACGCGCCTTGTCGAGGCGGGTCGGCCGCTCGATTCGCTCGATGGCGCCCTGCTCGCGCCACTCCTGTTTTCGTTGCCACTGCAGTTCGGCGAGAGCCCCGTCGTCGGGGTTCTGCCATGCGTCCCGGATGTGGGAGTAGAAGCTTCGTGCCATGATTTACCCACGGGCGCTTGCGATTCGGCGCCGCCGAAGTCGGCGGGCTACATGTCGTCCCGACGAGTCGGGTGCCCGCTGGGGCCCGTCAGCCAGCGAGTTGGTCGGTATACCGCCCGGCTCCGTTTAAGAACTTCGACTCGCCGCGCGCACCGTCTCGAAGTCGCCGTCGACGATGGCGTCGGCCACCCGCGTCGCGTCCACGTCGGGGACGACGGCGGGGTACTTCCGGCGGAAGAACCCGATCAGGTTCGACACGTCGCGTTCGAGGAGTTCGGCGGCGTTCGCGTGATCCGTCGGGACCGACTGGGGCCAGTCGAAGATGGTGATCCCCGACTCCGCGACGGCGACGTTGTGCTCGCTGAGGTCGGCGTGGACCATCCCCGCCGCGTAGGCGTCGGCCACCTCCTCGAGGATCAAGTCGAGAACGCCGACGGCCTGTGTCTCTTCGAGTTTCGCGCGCGCGAGTTCGACCCCCTCGAACTTCGTCATCAGGATGGCGTGACGGTTGTGATCGACCGGCCGGGGGACCGACACGTCGGGGTAGAGGGTTTCGAGCGCGTCGTGTTCGCGTTCGGCCGCCTTTCGTGCCGTGTAGAGCCACGAGACGTGATTGTGGTCGGCGGTGTACTCGCGCTCCTTGTTCACTTCCCGGAAGTTGGTGTAGCCCTCGCGGTGGAACTTCAGCGCCAGCGGTCGATAAGACTGGGCCTCGTACACGTCGCTTTCCTTACCGACGCCGAGGGGGGCACCGACGCCTTCGATGGTGTCACGCTCCGCGAAGGTGTGGAGGGCGAGCACGTCGTACCCCTCGAAGGTGAGCTGGTAGCCCTCGTATTGGATGGTCCGGCGCTCGACCAGGTCGCGTTTCATGCAGCGATCCAGTCGGTAGTCGACTTCCTCGGCCGTCAGATTCGCGTACTCCGGCAGCTTTCCCCGGTTGACCCACTCGCTGAACCGCATCCCCTGCTCGACCCCGGAGAGCAGATAGAAATCCTCGGGGTCGAGGTCGGCCACCACGCTGGCGACGTTTTTGACCATACCTCGACTCCGCGGCCGAGGGACAAAAGCCCCCCGCGTCGGGTCGTAAACCGTATTTCGCGATAGCGAATTGGGGGCGTGAGCGTCGGAGCAGGCTCCGGTACCACCGGCGTGCGCGGTACCGATCGGGCGCTCGATGCCGTCAGCGGGTAGGTTCGGGCGTACGCGTTCGACGGCGCGCGGAGACCAGTTACCGTCACCACGACGTCAGCCGACCCGACCGAATCGGATCCTCGCGGGAGAAGAAGTTCGGCGTCTTCACCTCGTCGTCGTACGTGGAGTAGAAGATGTGTGTCGTCGACGACGCGGTTGGTGGGAGAAGCCACGACCGATCACCGGTCACTTGCCGGCCGGCCGCTCGTTCTTCGTGCTCGAAGCGCTCGAACTGCTTGGCTGCGTTGTGGTGATCGACGATCCTTACCCCGTGCTCCTCGAAGGAGTGTAACACTGCCCGGTTGAGCACCGTCTGAGCTCGGTCTTTCCACAGCGACCGCTCGTTCGTCGTATCTACCCCCAGGCGGTCCGCTATCCGCGGGAGCACGTCGTACCGGTCCTCGTCCCCGAGGTCGCGGCTTCCGATTTCAGTGCCCATGTACCAGCCGTTGAACGGGGCAGCGGGGTACCGGAGGCCGCCGATCTCCAGATCCATGTCCGAGACGATGGGGACGGCGTACCACTGGAGGCCGAGCCCGCCGAACCACTCGTAGTCGGGGTGAGTGAGCGGAACGCGCAAGACGAGTTCCTCCGGGATTTCGAACAGCGCCGGCTCGTCGTCGCCGACCTGAATCACCAGCGGCAGGACGTCGAAATCGGTACCCTGAGCCGACCAGCCACGGGATTGGCAGTAGTCGGTCAGCGTCACCGAGTCGGGATCACCGACCACACCGTGGTCCGTCTCGTATCCGGCGTAGCGTATCAGCTGATGGTTCCAGATGCGGACCTGTGGGTCCCCGCTGACGGCCGGGGGAAAGACCGAAATCGTCGGCCGGACGTTGCCCCCGTTCGTCGCGAACTCGACGTGTTCAAGCAACGCATCGTACACGCCCGTCGCGGTGTCGACCTCGCGTCGGTCGAGAACGCGCAGGTCGTCCCAGAAGTACCGACCGATACAGCGGTTGCTGTTGCGCCAGGCCATCTTGGCCCCGCGTTCGAGCTCCGCCGTCGTGTGCTCGTAATGGTCCCGGCGACCGATCGATTCCAGGACCGCCCGTCGTCTGGGTCCGATATCCGCTTCTCGGCCGAGTTCCCCGTAACACCGGCGTATGAAGGAGTCCGCGGCTTCGTACCGGTCTATCTTCCGATAATCTGAATCGAGGGAGTGCATGCGTCGACTAGTTACACCGGTCCCCCACTCCGCAACGACGCCGGACGGCGAGCGTGGTGCTCACCGTCGTTCGCCCCGGTCGCGCGTGACCGCACCGATACCGGCGTTCGCCGAGCAGTGGAGACAGGCGTAGATATTTCCCGCCCTGTCACCAAATACCCGTTTGAAGCGTTCCGAGATGTGTTCGCCGCAATTATCACACTGTGGCATAGTTTCGATTGGTGGTCGGCTTCGCGATTACTCGGGCGTTCGTCGCAAGCGTGTGATACTCACGGAACCGTAATCAGCCCTTGTTTAGCATAAACTAATCGTGGTCCGGGCGACGACCACGGGAGCGGGTAATGACCGTAATTTTTGTCTTGACAAGTTTTACTCATAGCAGAGATGGATTCCGAATCGAGCACGGTAGACGAGGCGCGCGAGTTCGAGTTCGTCCTGCAGTTCGAGTCGGGGGCCGACGAACTGATGGACGTGTTCCGGCAGCACCGGAGCCTATCGCTGTGGTCGTCCGCGATTTTCGTCAGCAACGACCACATGTGGCGTCTCGACCACGCCAAGGGGACGGCCGACGCGTTGCGTGCGTTCGACGATGTGTTTCTGGACGAAACCCGCTGTAACGAGTGTTTCGACGTCGACACCTGTGACACGGAGCGTTCGTATCACGTCCTGAATCACGGGAAAACGAGTCGGACGACGTACACGCTCCGTCGCGAAGTCGAGAAGTGCCACTCGCTGCCACGTTTCGTTCTGAACCACATCCGGAAGGGAACCGTGTTCGAATCCCGCCGAGTCGGCGACGAGTATCGCTGGCGGATCCTCTATCCCGGTGCCTATCCGATCGGTGAGGTGTACGATACACTGGAGTCACACCTTCGGGAGGGGGTGTCACTGTCGGTGTCCCGTATCACCAGCGCCGGCAACTGGACGGCGACCGAGCGGATTGCAACGGACTTTTCGCCTGAACACTGGCGGGTGCTCGAAGCCGCGGTCACCCACGGCTACTACGAGCGTCCGCGGGCGGTTTCAGTCTCCGATCTGGCGTCGATACTCGACGAACCCCGCTCCACCGTGCAGTACCGCCTTCGGACCGCCGAGGACCGCATCGTGTCACAGTTCGTCGAGGGCACGTTCTGAGCGTGCACTCGGACACCGGGGAGCGCGGGCGCTGTCACGTTCGACGCCCGTCGCCGGAGGGTGGACCCTCCGTGCCGGGCGGTGCGTTGGAACGCCCCCCGACGACAGATGATAACGAATGTGACACTACGCGGTCGGTCGCGGAACCGGTGTTTCGATTTTCGACGTTCGTTATGATTAGCATATGCTAAGAATAGTTTGATGCCCGGACCGACGGAACGTGCATACGCGGCATCAGAGGCAAACATTATGAGTAAGTCTACACAGGATTGGTGGCCGGATCGGCTGAGTTTGGATGTCCTCGATCAGAACGCGCGCAGCGTGGATCCGAGGGGCGAGGACTTCGACTACGCGGAGGAGTTCCAGACACTCCCGTTCGAGGAGGTGAAACAGGACATCGAGGAGGTAATGACGGATTCGAAAGACTGGTGGCCGGCCGACTACGGCCACTACGGGCCGCTCTTGATTCGGATGTCGTGGCACAGTGCCGGGACGTACCGCACCACCGACGGGCGCGGTGGCGCGTCCGGCGGGACACAGCGCTTCGCGCCTGTTAACAGCTGGCCCGACAACGCAAACCTCGACAAGGCGCGCCGGCTGCTCCAGCCGGTCAAACAGAAGTACGGCCGCAAGCTCTCGTGGGCCGATCTCTTAGTATTGGCCGGAAACGTCGCCATGGAGTCGATGGGCTTCGAGACGTTCGGCTTCGCCGGCGGGCGTGAGGACGCCTTCGAGCCGAACAAGGCCGTGGACTGGGGTCCCGAGGCGGAGATGGGAGATGTCGACCGGTTCGACGAGAGCGGAGAACTCGAAGGCCCGCTCGGTGCGACGATGATGGGCCTCATCTACGTAAATCCGGAAGGACCGGACAGCGAACCCGACCCGCTCGCGTCGGCGGAGAAGGTTCGACAGTCCTTCGACCGGATGGCGATGAACGACGAGGAGACGGTCGCGCTCTGTGCCGGCGGGCACACGTTCGGGAAAGTCCACGGCGCCGACAGCGACGACAACCTCGGCGCCGAGCCCGAAGCGGCCCCCATCGAGGAACAGGGGCTGGGCTGGGAGAACGAATACGGCTCCGGTAAGGGACCGGACACGATCACCAGCGGCATCGAGGGACCGTGGACGCAGTCGCCTATCGAGTGGGACATGGACTATCTCGACAACCTACTCGACTACGAGTGGGAGCCCCACAAGGGTCCCGGCGGTGCGTGGCAGTGGAAGCCGAAAGACGAGGAGTTACACGGCTCCGCACAGGACGCCCACGATTCGTCTGGGAGTGCAACTCCGATGATGCTCACGACCGACGTGGCGTTGAAGCGCGACCCGGACTACCGGGAGATCGTCGAACGGTTCCAGGACGATCCCATGGCGTTCGGCATCGCCTTCGCGAAGGCGTGGTACAAGCTGATCCACCGCGACATGGGCCCGCCGTCCCGGTTCCTCGGCCCGGAGGTCCCGGACGAGGAGATGCTGTGGCAGGACCCCCTCCCCGACGCCGACTACGACCGGATCGACGAGTCGGACGCCGCCGAGCTCGCGGACGAGATTCTCGCGTCGGATCTATCGGTCTCCCAGCTGGTCAAAACCGCCTGGGCGTCGGCGTCGACGTACCGCGATAGTGACAAGCGCGGCGGCGCGAACGGCGCTCGCATCCGCCTCGAACCCCAGAAAAGCTGGGAAGTCAACGAACCGGCAGAGCTGGAGACCGTCCTAGAGACTTTGGAGGGCATCCAAACCGACTTCAACGGCTCGCGCTCCGACGACGTGCGGGTCTCGCTCGCCGACCTGATCGTGCTGGGCGGTACCGCCGCCGTCGAGCAGGCGGCGGCCGACGCCGGCTACGACGTTGACGTGCCGTTCGAGGCGGGGCGGACCGACGCCGCGCCGGAGCAGACCGACGTCGAGTCGTTCGAGGCGCTCAAGCCGACGGCCGACGGATTCCGTAACTACCTGCCGGACGGGGCCGACGTGCGGCCGGAGGAGCAACTGGTCGATAAGGCGGAGCTGCTGAACCTGACCGCAGACGAGATGACGGTGCTGGTCGGTGGTATGCGTGTGCTGGGCGCGAACTACCAGGGATCCGACCTCGGCGTCTTCACCGACCAGCCGGGAACGCTCACGAACGACTTCTTCGTGACCCTGCTCGACATGGGCTTGGAGTGGGAACCGGCGACGGACGCCGAGGGCGTGTACGAACTGCGTGACCGGGAGACGGGAGCGGTCGAGTGGCGGGGGACCCGCGTCGACCTCGTTTTCGGCTCACACGACCGGCTACGGGCCATCGCGGAAGTCTACGGAGCGAGCGACGGCGAGGAGCAGTTCGTCCAGGACTTCGTGGATACGTGGTCGAAGGTGATGCAGCTCGATCGGTTCGACCTCGACTGAGGCTGCCGACTGTAGCTGTTTCGAGACGGCCGCCACACTAGCGGGCTCGACTTACAGTCGGCAGATGACTCAGGCGGGAGACGAAAGCGTCCATCGCGGAGGCTTCGGTGTGCATCCGAGGCGGTCGACCGACTGGGACCCGTCACGGTGGCGGCAGCGGGGAGGACGACGGCGCCCCGACGCGACATCCCCGTAACGATGCCGAGACGGGGTCGCAGTCGACGCGGAGCGGGGTTCCCGGCGGCTAGTCGTCCCCGTCCGCCCGCACCCGTGAGAGCCGCATCGCGTTGCCGGTGACGCCAACGGTCATTCCGGCGTCGCCGGCGAGGACCGCGAGCCAGATGGGGACGTAGCCGAAGGGGACGGCGAGCGCGAGGCCGGCCTTGACCGCGAGGCTGGCGGCGATGTTCTGCCGGATGACGCGGTTGGCGTCGCGGGCGAGTTCGTAGAGGTAGGGCAGTTTCGAGAGGTCGTCGCCCATCAGCGCCACGTCGGCCGTTTCGATCGCCGTGTCGGTGCCCGCGGCGCCCATCGCGACGCCGACGGTCGCCGTCACCATCGCCGGCGCGTCGTTGATGCCGTCGCCGACCATCGCGACGCCGCCGTCGTACTCGTCGACGAGTTCCTCGACGGCCGCCACCTTCTCGTCGGGCAGGAGTTCGGCACGGTAGTCGTCGACGCCGACCGACGCCGCGATGGCGCGGGCGGTCCGCTCGTTGTCGCCGGTGAGCATCACCGTCCGCTCGACGCCGAGTTCCCGCAGTCGCTCGATAGTCCGCGCCGCCTCGGGGCGAACCCCGTCGGCGACGGCGATGAGCCCTTCGAGTTCCTCGTCGCTGCCCACGAGGACCACGGTCTTTCCCTCCGACTGGAGCGCCGGGACGGTGTCCGAGAGCAAGTCGAGACAGTCGTGGCGCTCACAGAGCTGTTGGCTCGTTCGCGTGACGACGCCCCCGTCGGTCGTCGCGTGGACGTGCGAGAGGTCGAACCCAAGTTCGTCGAAGAAGTCGGGGTTGCCGGCGTAGTGGGGCGTCCCGTCGAGGGCCGCCCGGACGCCCTTTCCGGTGATACTCTCGAAGGCCTCGACTTCCCGGTCGGCCACGGCTTCCCCATCGGCCCGCTGGACGATGGCCTCGCCGATGGGGTGTTCGCTGCGTTTCTCCAGCCCGCGCGCACAGCGGAGCACGTCCGCCTCGGTGTTGCCGTTGAGCGCCACCACGTCGGTCACCCTGAGTTCGCCCGTCGTCAGCGTCCCCGTCTTGTCGAAGGCGACCGCCTCGACCGATCCCATCGCTTCGAGATGGTTCCCGCCCTTGATCAGGACGCCGTTTTTCGCGGCGCTGGTGACGCCGGAGACCACCGACACCGGCGTCGAGATGACGAACGCGCACGGACAGGCGAGGACGAGAAGCGTCAGCCCGTACACCACGGCTTCGGGCCACGTCGCCCCGAGGACGAAGGGAGTACCGACGGTGACGAGGACGGCGAAACCGACGACGACGGGCGTGTAATACCCGGCGAATCGCTCGACGAACTGTTCGCGTTCGGTCCGGTTCGACCCCGCGTCTTCGATCAACTCGACGACGCGCGAGAGGGTGTCGTCGCCCGCGGCGGCGGTAACCTGAACTTCGAGATACCCCGCCTCGTTGATCGTGCCGGCGTACACTTCGTCGCCGACCGTCTTGTCGACGGGGACGCTCTCGCCCGTGATCGGCGACTGATCGACGGCGCTGTCGCCGTCGATCACCTCGCCATCCATCGGTATCTTCGACCCCGGTTTGACGACGACCACGTCGCCCACCTCGACGGCCTCGACGGGTACCGTCTCGGTCCCGCCATCGCGTTTGATCGTCGCTTCGTCGGGCGAGAGATCCATCAGCTCACGGAGCGAGTCGCGGGCGCGGTCCATCGACGCGCGTTCGAGGAGTTCGGCCACGCTGAACAGCGTCGCCAGCATCGCGGCTTCGAAGTACAGCGCCTCGCCGAACGCCAGGCTAGCCGCCAGCGCACCACCGATAGCGACCGTCATCAGAAAGTCGATGTCGAGATTCAGGCTGCGCGCCGAGTAGTAGCCGTTCCGGACGATGGCCTGCCCGCCGACGGCGACGGCGAGCAGAAAGCACACGTCGGCGACGAACAGGGAGCCGCCGAGTACCCGTGCGACCGGCGCGTTCAGCCCGGGGAGGACGAACTCGAAGAGGAGACCGACGACGAGGACGACGCCGCTGACGGCGGTCTTGGTCGCTCGGGTGCTTCGCCAGACGCCGCCGTCGACGTCGGCATGGTCGTGGGCGGCGGAGTCGTCGTCGCTACCCTCGGCCACCTCGTAGCCCGCGCCCTCGATGGCGGCGACGATGGCCGCCTCGGTCGTCGCGTCAGGATCGTAAGAGACGACGACGCGGCCGGTCGTCGGCTGCGTCTCGTACCCCGTCACGCCCTCGACGCGCCCGAGGCCCGTCTCCACCTTCCCGGCACAGGACGCACAGTCCATGTCCGGCACGGAAAGTCGCGCCGTCGCGCCCCCCGTACCGTCGTGGTCGGACCCGGCACCACCGTCCCGGCCGTTCGTCTCGGCGGGGTTCATTGGTGGATCGAAGTCGGCCGACGGTTATTAACCTGACTGCTAACTTCGGGGACTTTACCCGTTATACTTGATAATTGAGTCCGTATTTGTTAATAACTCCGGCGCACGTCACTCCTCCGGCGGCGCGTCGGTCAGGCTCGGATGGGTCGGCTGTGCCGACGGGTGAGGGTCGGCGAATCGGTCGCGCATCACCTCGCGGGCGGCGTCCTCCCGGCGGCGACGCTCGGCGTCGTCGATTTCCTCACAGCCCGGCGGCAGGTCACGCCCCCGATCGGTGAAGTAGCCCGCGGGGGCGACCCAGTCGTGGTAGAACGGGGCGTCGGCGTCCTCCAGAAGCGTCACGGCCACCTCCGCGCCGTGACCGGCGCTCACGATTGCCTGGTGGGGTTTGCCGGCGAGGCGGCCGGCGGTGTACAGCCCCTCGACGGCCGTCCGCCCGCGGTCGTCGACGGCGACGAACGGCTTGCCGTGGTCCACGATTTCGACGGCGTCGGGCAAGTAGTCGACCGCGTTCTTCGTGGCGGCGACCACGCGGTCGGCGCGGTAACGGTCGCCGTCGGCCGTCTCGGCGACGAAGCCGTCGTCGACTCGGTCGAGGCGGACCACCTCGCCCACGCGGTGTTCACAGCCCGCCCGCGCCGCGCCCTCGGCGATCAGGTCGAGCAACTGCCGGGCGTTGACGCCGGCGGGGAAGCCGGGGTAGTTCTCCACGTGTGCGTTTCGGCGGAGGATGGAGCCAGTCGAGGGCCGTCGCCCCTCGCTGTCGCCGGACTGTGTCCGGCTTTCAGAGGTGCGTCGCCCCTCGTGGTCGACGACGAGCGTCTCGAAGTCGGCTCGGGCGGTAAAGGTCGCGGCGGAGAGACCGGCGACGCCGCCGCCGACGATCAGGACATTGGAGCGCATGCCCGACACAGGGCGCGGATCGTATTTGTACTCCCGCTTCCGCGACAGCGTTATTGAGTGTGAACGCGTAGCACACTGAATGGAAGACGTGTTCGTCGGGAGCCTCATGTCGGCGCCGGTACACACGACCAGCGGCGACGCCACGCTCCGGACGGCGGCGGCGCTCATGCTCGATCACGACGTCGGGTCCGTGGTCATCGTGGACGACGCGGGGCGACTGGGGGGCATCCTCACCGCCACCGACTTCGTGCGCGTCGTCGCGGACGGGGCATACGACTACGATCCGGCGACGAACGTCGAGCGGGCGATGAGCACGGACGTGGTGACGGCGGGTCCCACCGACCCCATCGAGTCGGCGGCGGATCTGATGATCGACGCCGGCCACTATCACCTCCCCGTCGTCGACGGCGAGAACGTCGTGATCGGGGTGATTACGAGCCACGATCTGACGGCGTACGTCTCCACCGTCCGGTCGCCGAGCCCGGCGGGTCGCTGACGACGGCCCGTCTCACTCGGGGCGGAGGCTCGCTCGGAGCGCGACGCGGGCGACGTTGCCTCCGCATTCGGCGGTGCGGATGAGGCTGGCGAGCACCCGCGAGAGGGCGTACGCGTCGGGGGGCGCCCGCTCGAAGAGCGTCCGATCGAGCGCTCGCACGTCGTCGACGACCCGGTTGCGCCGCTCCAAGGCCTCGTAGGCCCGGTCGTCGCTCGCGTCGAGGGCGGCCGCCGTCGCCGTCTCGACCACCTCGCGGGTGGCCTCGGCGAGGGCAGTGAGTTCCGCGAGTACGTCGTCGGCGAGGGCGTCGTCGGACTCCGTCCGGCCGTTCGTGGAGTCACGCTCCACGGCGTCGGCGAGCGTCCCGATCCGGACGGCGTGGTCCGCGATCCGCTCGATTCCCCGCCCGACGAGGTAGTAATCGAACAGTTCGGGGCGGCTCACGTCGAGGTCGTCCACTTCCTCGAAGTCGGTGAGCGAGCGGTTGAAATGGCGGGTGAGCATCTCGAACAGGCGGTCGACCTCGTCGTCGCGGTCGTCGAGGGCGGCCGCCGACTCGACCGACTCGCCCACAACACGTCGTGTCACGCGCTCGATGGCGGTGCGGTGCATCGAGAGCGCCGTGAACTGGAGTTGGGTCACCGACTGTCGGATCGACACCTCCGAGGTGGCGAGCAGGTTCTCGACGGCGACGCGTTCGGTCGTCTCCTCGGTGACCGACAGGCCGACCATCGTCCGAACGCACCGGCGGATGGCCCGCCGCTCGGCGGCCGTTAGCTCCTCGCCCTCGGGCGGGATGAGCGTGATAGTGTCGTACCCGACGGCGTAGGCGGCACGGAGCGCCCGTTCGATCGTGTCAGCGTCCGCCATCGGCAAGGTAATCCTCGTCGACGAAAGCGATCCACCGTCACGTGCCGCGCTTCTGACCACGATCGAACCGTCCGTGTGCGGATAGAGGTGGATGGGCATCCCGGCTTCGAGGCGGTGTTCGGTCGCCCACTCCTTCGGAAGCGAGACCGAGTACGTCGAGCCGCCGATCTTCTGGAGTTTTCGCGTTTCCATGTTAGACGAGTTCCGGGTCGCTTTCGACCATATACAGGGTGCGAGCCGCGATGTTGACCGCGTGGTCGCCGACGCGTTCGAGGTCACGGACGACGAGAAGGAGCCGTGACACGTCGTCCATCAGCTCCTCGACCGCCCACGAGTCGCCCTCGTCGACCTCGCGTTCGATCAGTTCGCGGACGACGCGCTCGCTCGCGCGCTGACACAGTGCGTCGAGTTCGTCGTCGCGTGCCGCAATGTCACGGCACAGGGCCGCGTCGTCGGTGCGGTAGGCGGCCATCGCGTCGTCGAGCATGTCGCAGGCGAGGTCGCCGATAGACGAGAGATCGACTTTCTCGAACCGCTTGCGGTCGGCCGCGAGCGTGTACTGCGCGAGATTCACTGCCAGATCGCCGACGCGTTCGAGGTCGGTGACGATCTTGAACGACGAAGCGACGAAACGGAGGTCACCCGCGACGGGCTGTTGTCGGGCGAACAGTTGGATACACGTCGATTCGAGGTCCAAGTATCGGCGGTCGACCGCGTCGTCGGCGCCGACCACGCCACGAGCGGCCGCCTCGTCGATGGTCTCGAGTGCGGTCAACGCGCGGTCGAGACGCTCGGCGACGAGGTCGCTCATCGCGAGCACGTCGGCGCGCAGGTCGGCGAGCGACTGTTGGAACTCCTCTCGGGTCACGGTTAGCCGAACTTGCCGCTGATGTAGTCCTCGACGCGCTGACTCCGCGGGTCCTCGAATATCTGGTCAGTGTCGCCGTACTCGACGAGTTTGCCACCGGTGAGGAAGACGGCTGTCTGGTCCGAGATGCGGGCCGCTTGCTGCATGTTGTGGGTGACGATCACGACCGTGTACTCCTTCGCGAGGTCGCTGATCAGGTCCTCGATCTTGGCGGTGGCGATGGGGTCGAGCGCCGACGCCGGCTCGTCCATCAGGATGACCTCGGGGTCGACTGACAGACACCGGGCGATACAGAGCCGCTGTTGCTGACCGCCGGAGAGGCCGAGGGCGTTGTCGTCGAGGCGGTCGTGTACCTCGTCCCAGAGCGCGGCCTGTTTGAGCGACCGCTCGACGAGTTCACGCTCCTCCGCGCTTTCGTCACGGCCGAGCAACCGCGCCAACAGTCCGGTATCGATGTCGCCGTGCTTTCGTGGACCGTACGAGATGTTGTCCCGGATCGACTTCGGGAACGGGTTCGGCGACTGAAACACCATTCCGACTCGCTTGCGCAGTTCGACCAAGTTGATACCGTCCTGATAGATCTCTTTCCCGTCGAGCTGGACCGAGCCGTCGACACGGGCGGCGTTGATACGGTCGTTCATCCGGTTGAGACAGCGGAGGTAGGTCGATTTCCCACAGCCCGAGGGGCCGATGAGCGCGGTAACGCTCTTCTCGGGAATCTCCATCGAGACGTTCTTCAGGGCGTGGTCGTCGCCGTAGTAGACGTCGAGATCCTCGGCGACCATCTTCGCCTGCCCCTGGAAGTCGTACTCGACCCACTCGTCTTTCGTCTCTTCGACCGTTTCGCCGCTCGTGGTTTCGAGCGGCTGATCGCTTCCGGTCGTCCTGGTCTCCGTCTGACTCCGTGTCCGTTGTGAATCGCTCATTGTTATTCGTGTCTGAGTTGCCGTCGGAAGTAGTAGCGCGCCCCGATGCCGATGGCGTAGAAGGAGAGGACGACGATCAACAGGATGAGCGCCGTCGCCCACCGGAAGCCGGTCGGGTCGGAGACGTTGCTTCCCAGGCCGACGCCCGCGGTGATGAGGGCGTACAGCTGGTACGGGAGCGCCGACGTCGCCTGCAGGAGTTCGGGGTTGGCGACGAAAGGCGGCGAGCCGGTGAACTCGAAGCCGCCGATGACGTCGACCGTCTGTGCGCCGGGAACGAACGTCCCGCCGGCCATCGTCAACAGGATTGGCGCCGTCTCGCCCGCGATGCGGCCGACGCCGAGGATGACCCCCGTGACGACGCCCGGCAGCGCGGCCGGGAGGACGACGCTGCGGACGGTCTGCCACTTCGAGACGCCGAGTGCCGCGCTCGCGTCGCGGTACTCGTCGGGCACCGAGAGCATCGCCTCGCGGCTCGTGATGAGCACCAGCGGCAGGAGCATGAACCCGAGCGTGAGCATCCCGGCGAGCAGCGACTTCCGGTTGCCGAAGCGGGGGATGAGGAAGGCGAACCCGAAGAGGCCGAAGACGATACTCGGCGTGCTCCAGAGACCGTTGGTCGCCACCTCGACGGCCTGGGTGAACCGGCCGCGCTCGGCGTACTCGGTCAGGAAGATGGCCGCGCCGACCCCCAACGGCACCGCGAACAACACCGCGCCGACGACCAGCCAGATGGTTCCCACGATGGCCGGGAGGACCCCCTGGAAGTCGTTCAGGAGCGCGACGCCGTTCATCACGAACGGGACGTACACCGGCAGTTCGAACGAGCCGAACACCTGCGGACCGACGCCGGCACCGACTTGCACGCCGGTGAGCAGGCCGGGCAGCCCCTGAACGACGACGAAGGCGATCAGAATGAACAGGAAGCCGATGATAGAGAGCGCGTTCAGGTAGACGAGCACGTACGCGCCCATGTGTCGGCCGCGCGCACCGAACCGGCCGTAGGCCTTCGCGGCGGCCCAGCCGCCGTAGAGGGCGCTGAACAGCGTCGCGACCGGAACGAGGAACTCGGCGGTGATCGACGCCTGCTGTTCCCAGCCGAGGTTCCACAGCCACCCCGGGCCGATGGTTCCGCTGAGGAAAACCAGACCGACGAAGGCGAGTAGGGCGCCGAGCGGCACCGTCGACCCGACGTCTTCACGGGGAACGGCGGTCGCGACGAAGGCCGCACCGCCGGCGACGACGGCGCCGGCGACGCCGCCGGTGAAGCCGAACCCGAGCGTCTCGGAGGCGACCCCGCCGCCGATGACGAGCCACGGCACTGCGGCACCGAAACTCGCGATCAGGCCGGCGCTCGCGTCGGGGTCGGTCTCGACGTAGCCGAGCCGCGACCCGACGCCGAAGGCGATCACGGCGACGCCGAGGGCGGTCAACAGCCCGCCGAGCAGGGTCACCGTCGGCACGCCGGCGAGGGTGCCCGTGAGGCTCACCCGCTCGAACATCGCCGCTACCGCGAGGACGAACAGGATCGCCGAGAGGCCGACGGTCGCACCGGCGGCCGCGTCGCTCGCCGTCGTGTCGCCCTCGACGAGTTGCGACTGCGTCGTGCCCGCCATCAGGCCTCACCCCCGAGCTTGCTGCGCATTCGCCACTCGATGTACTGCGCGCCGATGGAGATGACGAGGACGCTGATAAAGAGGATCACGCCGGCGACGAACAGTGCGTCCATCTGGAGGCCGTCGGCCTCGCCGTAGTTGCGGGCGATGAGCGACGTGAGCGTCTCCTGTCCGTAGAAGACGTTCACCAGCGGCTCGGTAAGCCGTGGGACGCCGCGCAACATGACGGTCGCGGCCATCGTCTCGCCGATGGCGCGCCCGACCCCGAGGAGGACCGCCGCGGAGACGCCGGAGAAGGCCGCGGGCAGGGTGATCGAGGCCATAGTCTGCCAGTCGGTCGTCCCGACGGCGAGCGACCCGCTTTTCATCGACTCGGGGACGCTGCTGAGGGCGTCCTCGGCGACCGAGACGACCGTTGGCAGCGCCATCAGCCCGACGACGATGCCGACGAACAGGTAACTCCCCTGCCCGGTGGTTTGGAACTGGTCGGACGCCCACGGGCTGAGGATCGTGAAGCCGATGAAGCCGTAAACGATGGAGGGGATGCCGGCGAGGATCTCGACGCCCGGTTTGACGAGTTCGCGGACGACGGCGGGCGCGATCTCCGACAGGAAGAGCGCGGCGGCGACGCCGAGCGGCCCGGCCACCGCCGTCGCGATCACCGTCACCAGCAGGGTGCCGTGGATCATCGGTGCCATCGAGTACCGGACCGGGTCAGACACCGCGTTCCACCTAGTCTCGACGAACATCCGAAGCCCCGGAACCTCCACGCCGTACACGGTTGCGGTCTCGTACTGGATGACGGGGATCGACTCCCGGAAGATGAACACGATGATCAGCCCGAGGATCAACAGCGTCGAGACCGTCATCGTCAGCGTCAGTATCAGCGCGGTCTCCTCCTGGTGACGGACCCAGCCGTACCCCGTCGCCGCGACGAACACGAGGAAGGGCAGGACGGTGAGGTTCGACACCGCCAGAAAGCCGACGAAGGCCGTCAGGAGGGAGAGGGCGATGATCCCGACGACGACCAGCGCCGCGGGGTCGGTGTCGTCGACGAAATCACGAACCCGCTGGAGCTGCCGCCCGGCGGCCGCGTTCAACCGTTCGGTGCGTGTTACTGATGACATATGTCGTTTGTGTGATGTTTTGGGTGAGAGCGTATCATAAAAACGGGCGGTTGGTGATCTCGGTCGGCAGGCCGATCGGGACGAGCCGCCGGGGTTACGGCATAATCAGGTCGTCGGTGGCGAGCGCCGACACCTTCTCTTTCATCGTCTCCAGGTCGCTCGTCGGCAGCGGGATGTAGTTGTTCCCCTCGACGAAGACGGTCTGGCCGAACTCGTTGAGGAACATGTTGATGAACGCTGCCTCGCGGGCGTCGTAGCCGCCGCCGTTCGGGTTGTCGTCCTCGATCAGCGTGTACATGTGGAGGTCACGGTTGAGCGGGTAGTCGCTGTCGAAGATGGTGTTCTCCGCGTCACGGTCCGGTTCGTAGAGCGTCCCCTCGAAGTTGATACCGACCGGGACAGCCGTCTCGCTGGTGAACGCCAGCGCCATGTACGCGATGGCGCCCTCGTTCTGGGAGACTGCCTGTGAGACCTGCTGGTTCTGCCCGAAGCGGGTGTCGACGCCCGGCATCGGGGCGTCGGCGCCGCCGAGCATGTTCAGGCGGAACGAGGTGTCCGTCCCGGAGCCCTCGGCGCGGCCGATGGCGTAGATCTCCTGGTCGTAGTCGACCCCTTCGATCTGACTCCAGTTGGTGATCTCGTCTTGGTAGATTCCGCGGATCTCCTCGCCGGTCAGTTCGGCGACGCCGGCGTCGACGACGTCGGAACTGACGACGACCGGCTGGCCGTCGCGGCCGACGACGTTGTCGACGACCGTGCTCTGGGCCTTCTCCTCGCTCCAGTCGAGTTCGGCCGTGATCGGGCCGGAGGAGTTGCCGATGTCGACCAGGCCTTCGGTGACGGCCTCACAGCCGGTTCCCGAGTGGCTCAGGCCGACCGTCGTCGGGAACGGCGGGCTGGAGCGCTGCTCGGTCGGCTCGAAGCCGAACTTCTGTGCGAAGTAGTCGGCAAGGAGCATGTCCGGTTCGCCGAGCTGGCTCCAACCGGGGACGGTGCTCTCCGAGTTCGACCCCCAGTACTCGCCGTCGCTCGGCGGCGCGTTGGAGTTCCAGTAGGAACTGCCGGTGTTCGAGATGGGGTAGACGGTCGAGGAACCCTCGGCGTTGAGCAGCGAGGTGTTCAGGCCGTCGCCGCCGTCATCGCTCGATTCCGTCTCCGTCGGCTCGCCGCCCATGTCCGACTCGGTTTCGGTCGCGGTAGGATCGGACCCGCCGTCGCCGCCGTCGCCGCCGCCAGACTGCCCGCCACAGCCGGCCAGGCCAGCGATACCAACGGCGCCAGTCGTCGTGATAAACGCCCGCCGTGAGAAGCGGTCGCGCTCGTCTCCGGTGTTGTCAGACATCGACTGAAATTCCCGGAGTTCCAGTAAAGACCGTTTATATGAGGGGTAGTTGATGCTCCCGAGAGAGAAAGGGTCGACCAAACCACTATATACGACAACATAGTTCCAGTCGTCGTCGAGGCGGAAAGTATAACGCCACCTCGACGGAAACGAGTCGCGTGACCGACCACGACGACTCGCTCGACGGGCTGTCGCTGGACGCGGCCGTGGATGCCGTCGTCGCTCGGAGTGACGACGATCCCGACGCGGTTCGGGCGACGCTGACACGGGTGACCGAGGGGGGAACGGTGCGCCGCGAGGCGGTCGACGACGCGCTCGGCCACGTCGCGAAGGTGGTGTCCACCCCGGAGACCCGGGTGGAGAACGCCGGGATGCTGATCGACGACGCTCGCGAGGCCGCGGCTGCGGTCGATCACCTCGACAGCGTGGCCGAGCGTCTCGACGACTTCGAACGGCGGCACGCGGCGGTCGCGTCCCGCGTCGACGACCTCGGCGACCAACTCCAGTCGGTCGTCGCCCTCGCGAGCGATCCCGACGACATCTACGCGGCGGCGGTCGAGATCCGTCGGCTCAACGCCGCGGCCAATTCCGCCCAGCACACCGCCGACAAACTCGGCGTCGACGCCGAGGAGTTCGAGGCGTGGGTCCGGCACCCCGACCGCCGGCTGGACGCCCTCGACGACGACGCCGACGCGGTCGCGGGCTTCGTCGACGGCGTGGCCGAGACCCTCGACGCCCTCGCGGCCGGGGACGTAGAGACGGACGTCGACCCCGCCGCCATCCGGTTCGACGCCGCCCTGAGACACCGGGTGTCCCGACTCCTGCTCGACGACCTCCGCGCCGAGGTCGGGGACCTCCACACCTGGCCCGACCCCGACCCGGACGACGCTCACGGTGCCGTCGACGCCGACGCCCTCGACGCCCTCGATGACCGCCTCACGGGCCTCGAAGAGCGATGGCGGTCGGTCGACGACCGCTTCGACGGGGCGGCGGTCGAGTGGCGGGACCGCTACGACGACCGGCTGGCCGACTTCGAGACCGCGCTCGACGACCACGCCCCGCCGGTCGACTGGCGAGCGGTCGAGTCGCTGCTCGGCGAGTACCGCCCGGAGACGGCCGACGCGGAGTCGGCCTGATCGGGGTCGACGACGCCGCTTCTCCCGGCCCCGCCGATCGGCGCCGTCCGTCTCGTTCGGGGTATCGGAAGTCAGCACCGGTGGTTCGCCGCCCGTCTCGGCGAACCACCGGTACACCGACCCGTCTCAGTCGACGCGTCCGGCGAGGTCCAGCGCCGCGTTCGCCAGCACGGTCGCCGAACTGTAGCAGTCGTCCCAGCTCGTGAACTCGTCTTCCGTGTGGCTCTTGCCGTCCTCGCTGACCGAGAAGACCATCGCCGTATCGCAGACTGCAGCGGCGTGGGTGGCGTCGTGGCCGGCGCCGCTCACCATCCGGCGACCGTCGTATCCGAGCGCATCGACCGCGTCCGCGACGGCCTCGACCGGCCGGTCGGGGAAGTCGACGCTCGACGCCCGCATCGTGTGTTCTATCTCGTAGTCGACGCCCTCGCGGTCGGCCGCGGCCGCGACTTCGGCCTCCATCCGCTCGACGCCGCGGTCGAGGGTCGCCTCGTCCGGGTCGCGCACGTCAGTCGTGAACCGCACCGTCTCGGGGACGATGTTGACCGAGTTCGGCTCGACGGTCAGCGAGCCGACGGTGGCGACGCTCGCGTCGCCGAGCGTCCCCGGCAGGCGACGGAGCGCGGTCACCACGTCCGCGGCGGCGACGAGCGCGTCGTCCCGGTAGTGCATCGGCGTCGTCCCCGAGTGGTTGGCCTGCCCCTCGAACGTCACCTCCGCCCACCGGAGGCCGACGATACCGGTGACGATGCCCACGTCCGCCCCCGCCTCCTCCAGCCGCGGCCCCTGTTCGGGGTGGAGTTCGAGGTAGGCGTGGTACGGCTCCCGTGGCTCGGCCGGTTCGTCGCCCCGGTAGCCGATGCGTTCGAGTTCGTCGAGCAGGCGAACCCCGTCGGCGTCCGTCTTCTCGTACTCCGTCTCGATGTCGTGGGCGCCGGCCCAGACGCCGCTGCCCTGCATCGCCGGCTGGAACCGCGACCCCTCCTCGTTGGTCCAGTTGACCACCTCGACCGGGCGGCGCGTCTCGATACCACGGTCGTTCAGCGCCCGGACGAACTCCAGCGCCGCCACGACGCCGAGCGCCCCGTCGTAGATGCCGCCGTAGGGCTGGGAGTCGAGGTGGGAGCCGACGAGCACCGGTTCGGCGTCGGGGTCGGTGCCCTCGCGGCGCGCGAAGGTGTTGCCGAAGGCGTCGACCCGCACGTCGAGGCCGGCGTCGGCCGCGCAGTCGACGAACCAGTCGCGGGCCTCGCGGTCGGCGTCCGAGAGCGTCAGGCGATTGAGCCCGCCGCCCGCCGTTCCCCCGATGGCCGCCTGTGCATCCATCGTTTCGACGAGTCGGTCGCGGTCGATGTCGATTGGCATACGTGACCATTGACCGAGAGACTGTTAAACGGGGACGGTGGAACCACCGAGCGCGAAACCCATTTGCCGTCGGGCGACGACCGGTCGGTATGGACGGGGACGACCCGCTCGCCGACCGCGAGTGGCGGCTGATCCGCGAGGAGTCGTGGTCGGGGCCGATGAACATGGCGCTCGACGAAATCGCGGCCGAGACGGCCGCCGCGGGCGGGCCACGGACCCTCCGGGTGTATCGCTGGGAGCCCAGCACGCTCTCGCTGGGCTACCACCAAGACCCCGCGACCGTCGACTGGGAGCACTGCGAGCGCGAGGGAGTCGGCGTCACGCGGCGCCCGACCGGCGGCGGCGGCATCTACCACGACACCCACGGCGACATCTCCTACACCATCGTCGCGCCCGCGGACGAGCTCCCCGGCGACCTCGTCGAGTCGTATCACCGGCTCTGTACCCCGATCCTCGACGCCTTCGAGCGGATGGGCGTGCCGGCGCGGTTCGCCGAGGCGGAACGCCCCGCCCGTCACCAGCCCGCCTGCTACCTGCGGGAGCTCCATCCGGCACACGACGTGGTCGTGGCGGCCGGGGGGACGGAGCGCAAGGTGAGCGGCAACGCCCAGCACCGCCGGGCCGACGCCGTCGTCCAGCACGGATCGCTCACCTACACGACGCGGCCGGAGCGCCACCTCGCCGTCTTCGCCGACGCGGACGACGTGGCGCCGGCGGCGTTCCGGGAGCGGGTGACGGGGATCACGGATCACGCCGACATCGGCCGTGAGACGGCGGTCGAACGCCTGGAAGCGGCGCTCGGCGACTGGGCCGACGCCGAGGTGGGAACGTGGACCGACAACGAACTCGCTCGCGCACGCGACCGGGCGGCGGAGAAGTACGCGACCGACGAGTGGACGCGACGGGACCCGAGTAACCGGTAAACAGCCTCGGGCACGGTGGCCCGAGGCTTTTGTTGGTTCCCTCAGCCGTGCGCTAGCACTCCCTGCTCGGCAAGCGAGCGGGATGAGGTTGGGCGGCTTACGCGCCCCGACTCGGACAGACGCACCAACCGCACCTGCGGCTGGCTTTTGTGAGTCCGGTAATCCGCGTCGTTACCGTCGAGTTTCGCCTTCTCACGCCACGCGATATTTACCGACGCATTCCGGTCAGCGTGGTCTTGCACCACGTCACACTCGTCGTTCGTACACCGGAACCGCCGTCCCTGCCGATACCCACGCTCACCACAGCACCAACACGTCTTCGAGTTGTAATAGGCATCCACAGTGTCCGTGGGAATCTCTTTCCACGTTGCCTTGTACGAGATGAATCTCTCGAACTTGTGGAACGGCAGTTTGTGCAACCGGCAGTTCATATACGAACTGTATTGCATTTCGTCGCGGATACCGGTCATATCCTCGAACACGATTACCGGGTTCGAGAACTGCTCTGCGAACTCCACGACAGCACGGGAGAGTCGGTGGAGTACCCATTCGGTGAATCGCTCTTCCTTGTCACCGAGTTTCCGGTGGATGCTCGTCTTACCATGTTCCTGACAGCGAGTGGTGATGGTGTGGTAGCATTGGCGTTCCTGCTTGATCCGTCCGTAGTCGAGGACGAGCGTGCCCTTCGTCCGCATCGTCTCACGGTTGAGGGCGGTGAGCGCGACGTTGCGCTCGTTGATGTCCACACCGACCAGCGTGTCACTAGTGTCGGGTTCGGGCACGTCGAACTCGCGTGTGACCGTGACGTGTAGGTAGTACACGCCATCGCGGTACAGGAGTTCGGCCTGCCACACATCGATCCCATCGGACGTGAGGGCATCTCGAAGCTCGTCCATCGCGTCCGGCTCACCTCGCAGATGACCCTTCACTTTCTTATAGGGTTTCGGGCTGATGCGGAACTGGACGCGGTTCGTGTTGTCGTCCACGGTGAGGCGGTAGCCTTCCGTGTGCGCCATCACGAGTGGGTACGCACCAGATTTGTCCGTACTCGGCGGCGTCGGTTTGCCGCCATCAGGGTCGTCTTGTTCGCGCCACCAGTCGAGGAGGGATTGGTGGGAGTCCCACGTTTGGAGGGCTTTGCCGACGACCGCGCACTTGTTGTTCCGCAAGAAGTCGTCGCGGTCAACCTCCTTCTGTATCTCGGTGCGATTGTACCCTTGCTGTTTGAGGTGGATGGTGTCGTTGAATATCTCGCGTGAGGCGAGGCGGGCGTCGTGAAGCCACGACCGTTCACCAGACGCTACGTGAAGGCGCGTTTGCTGATTGAGGCGCTAAGCCCCCTTCCTCAGGGAGCGACCAACAGGAGCGAGCAGGGAGGGGATACAGCGCCGCACAGTTCTCAAACGTCCTCGACGCTCGGCCCACAGGCCAACGCTTCACCAAACCATTATACGTGTACCGTGCATACTGTGCATTACGGTGAAACGGAAGACGATTACCATTCGGGAGGACCAAGACGAGTGGATTGAGGACCAACACCTCAATCTCTCGTCGTTCGTCCGCGAGCAACTGGACGAGCTAATCGAGGAACGAGAGTAACGGATGTACTACGCCTACAAGTATCGCCTCAAGCCGTCTGACGCCCACCGTGAGGAGTTGGACCGCCACCGCGATATTTGTCGGCAACTCTACAACCACACGCTCTACCGCCTCAACGAGTACCAAGATGAACACAGCGAACTGCCGTCCATGACCACGCTACGGTCAGAACTGCCCGACCTCAAGAAGTGGTGGGACGGCCTCTCGGACGTGCACTCCAAGGTTCTCCAAACCGTCGTGGAACGGCTGTTCGACAACCTCAAGGGCCTCTCCGTACTCAAGGAGAACGGCTACGGCGTCGGTCAACTCAAGTGGAAGCCGCCACGGGAGTTCCGCAGTTTCACGTACAACCAGTCTGGCTTCAAGCTCGACAAGAAGGGCGGTCAGACTGTGCTGTCCCTCTCGAAACTCGCGGACGTCCCGATTCGGCATCACCGCTCCATCCCCGACGACGCGACGGTCAAACAAGTCACGGTCAGGAGGGAACCGACGGGCGAGTGGTTCGCCACCTTCGGCGTCGAAATGGACCACGAACCGCCCGAACCGCCTGAGAATCCCGAGCGGTGCGTCGGTATCGACGTGGGGATTCTCAAGTACGCCCACGACACCGACGGGACCGCCGTCGGTTCGCTCGACCTCTCCGACGAACGGGAGCGACTGGAACGCGAACAGCGGTCCCTCTCGCGGAAGGAAAACGGGTCGAACAACTACGAGAAGCAACGGCGGCGGGTCGCGGAGTGTCACGCCGACCTCAGACGGAAGCGGCGCGACTTCTTACACAAGCTCTCGAACTACTACGCGAGAGAATACGACTTCGTGGCGGTCGAAGACTTGAACGTGAAGGGGATGCTCGAATCGCCGTCGAACAGCCGCAACACGGCGTCGGCGGCGTGGCGAACGTTCCTCTCACTACTTGAGTACAAGTGCGAGCGCGAAGGGACGCACTTCGTAGCGGTCAACCCGAGAGGGACGACCAAGGAGTGCGCGTCCTGCGGCGTCTCGACGGAGAAACCGCTGTGGGTCCGTGAACACTCCTGTCCTGCCTGCGGGTTTGAGGCGGACAGGGACGCGAACGCGGCGTGGAACATCCTTTCTCGCGGTCTACAAGATATAGGAGTGGGACACTCCGAAGGAACGTCCCCAGAAATCGAAGATTTCTGGTGTGCGAACGAATCGCTTTGCGATTCGTTAACGCCTGTGGAGACTGCGCTCCCTGTGGATACGTCAGTATCTGCAAAGCGCGTCATAGAAGCAGGAAGCCCTACCCTCAAGGAGCGAACGGCGTCAGCCGTGAGCGAGTAGGGGAGGGTAGTTCACAAGCCGAACGTATCCGGGCCGGCCACGTCGAGTTCCTCGACGATGGCCTCGTGAATCTCGTGGACCGGCGGCGTGTCGCGCGTTGGGTCGAGCCAGTGTTCGCCGAGCCACCGGTAGCGGACGGTC
>Ga0209917_1000163_pt1 | contig 26697 bp, 43 predicted proteins | sample SalPon2_C_H2O_MG_FD_185710 | JGI IMG/M metagenome (GOLD analysis project Ga0209917, IMG submission 185710) | Salt pond water microbial communities from South San Francisco under conditions of wetland restoration - Salt Pond MetaG R2_C_H2O_MG... | ecosystem: Environmental > Aquatic > Non-marine... | reverse complement strand
CGAGATAATCGCGTGGAAACAACAAGTCCTCCAGAACGGCACGCGACAGGAACAGACGTTGAACGCCGACGTGCTATCCAATATCGTCCTCAACAAGCAAAGCGCCCGCGACAAGACCGGCATTAGCGAGGTCTTGCGTAACGAGGACGAAATCACGGCGTTCAAGGAAAATGAGCAAGCGATTAACAACGCGATTGAACTTCATGGCTTCCCGCAGCGACACGTCAAGGTTGGCCGCGAGGAGGGCGCACCCGTGCGTGACGACGACTTGCGCCGCGTGCGGACGCTGTTTGACCCGCATAGCACGGACGCGAATACTGCGTATTTCACGGGGCAAGACGTGGACGTAGAGACGCTTGAAGCTAAGAACTTTGATTATCAAGCGATCCACGAAATGGATATGCGGAACCTCACGACCGCGCTCGGCTTGCCGCTTGAGGCGGGCAACGTCGGCGCGGACGGCCTCGGGTCCGGCAAGCCCGCCGAGTTGCGCTTTGCGCTCCTCAAGTTGGCGATTAAGGCTAACCAGCGGAGCTTTTCAACGCAATTCGTGGAAAAGGTCATCCGGCCCGTGATTCGGGACTATTCGCCGTTTGACCACACAGCGACCGTCACCGTTGAGATTGACGACCCGCTTGAGGATATTGGCGAGACGGCGGACCTTATCAATCAGGTCGGAGAATATATGACCAACGCCGAGGTCAAGCGCCGGCTGGACCTCCCCGAACCCGAGGATGACGACGTGGCCGAATCCTACCGCTCGCCGGCCGACATAGAGCGCGACGAGGAGGGCGTTCAAGACGAACCGATGGGCGGGCTGTTCAACGGCGACCGGGAGCTTCAGGACGTGGAGGACGTGGCCTTAGACGACTACCCCGAGGCGGCCCAAGAGAACGCGGAAATGGCGCTTGAAGCCCGCGAGGACACGGGCAACCCCAACGATTGCCTCACGCAAACGGGGTGGGCCGTGGCAAACAATCTTGCCGAGGGCGACCCGGTTTCACAAGAGCAACTTGAGAGTATGTCGGCGTTTGAACGCTTTGAGGAGGACAAAGACCAAGATGAGGAGGGCCGCGCGGACTGCGGCTGGATGGCGTGGAAGGCGTGGGGCGGCGACGAGGGGATCGCATGGGCCGACGACAAGATGGACGAACTTGAGGAGGCACGCGAGAACGCGGCCCTGTCGGGTGATACGGATTTTAGGTGTCTCGGGGAGGGCGTCACCGACGAGCAACTATCCCACGCGCCCGAGTGGGACCGCCCGCTCTTAGAAATGTTCCGCGGCGTTAGCGATCCGAACAGCGACCCTAATCGCGCGCTGGTTGACTTCGCGGCATCGGGCACGCCGGAGTTCGTCTTAGACCGAATCCGCGACGCCGTGAACGCGGGCGCTATCTTTAGCGATATTGAGGGTGTGCCCGGCGACGAGTTGATGGGCTTCCGTGAACTGTTCAAGGACAATCTCGCCACCGACGACTTCACGCTTGACGACGTGACGGACGCCGTTATGGAGTTCACGGACAAGAGCCGGGATAGCGCGGAAATCACGGCGCGCACAGAAATGTCATCGGTCATGAATACGGCACGCGAGGAGGGGTATCAAGAGCGCGGCGAAGCGGATGACCTATTCTACTGGACGGGTGCGGAACCCGGCGACGACAGACAAACCGAGGCGTGTCGGCTACTCATAGAGCGCACGAATCCCTATCACGGGGGCGAGCCGGTGCCACTTGAGGAGCTACGGTCGCTCTTGCCGTGGGCGGCGGAGCAAGACCCCGACCTTGACGCCTCGATGGTCCGGGCGGATTCGTGGGTGATCCATATCGGGGAGCGGTCCACCTTCGCCAAAGCGCCGCCGAATTGGCAAGACCTGTAAGCGCCACGTTTTAGTATGTGGTTGTTGTAACAACAACCGTATGCCAAGTCATACAGTCGCGTTCAACAACGGACAGTATCAGTACGTGCTTGCGACCCAAGGCGAGCGGCAAAGCGTGAGTGAGCGCGTGCGGGAGCTTGTGGATAAGGGTATGGAGGCCGAGCAAGATGAGTGAGTTGAGCGAACTTCGGGAGCCGGTCGGTAACGTCGCACGACTCGCCGGGTGTGAAAAATGGCAGATGGTCCACGATAAGCATCGAGACACCTATGCGATTGTCATGGGGCCGGACACGGAAGATGAAGACAACATGATAGCCGCGGCACGGTTGGCGTTAGAACACTTGGAATAACGATGAGTGATCGAACCGAACCGATACACGTTCGTATTGACGGCGAGGTTTGGAAGCCGAACAACGAGGATAGCGCCGAGTATGACGCAATCCACGCCGCCGCGGGTGCGGTCCTTGCGGGGGCGACTGAGGTTCAAGTAATCCGGCAACCGACCGAAGGTGCGTCAGATGAATAGATACCGATACCGCGGCTATTGCGATATTTGTAACCTCGCGGGTGGGTGGTTCTCGTCGGTGGAGGGTGCGAAGCGGTGGAGAAAGGTACACTTTGAACGGGAGCACCCAGATAACCCGATGCGAAAGGAAAACTGCCGCATACAACGAGATTGGGAAGATGACTGAGTTACAATTAACGTGCGATAAGTGTGGCACGCGTCTTCAATGGATTCGGACAAGTGCCGAATATCGTTGCCCAAATATGGGGTGTGTCCGCAAATGAGTGAAATGTTTAAAGACGGCATAACAATCCGGTGTGGGGACTGCGAGGGAGTGATTAGAACAAATGCCGATCTAAAAATGGAGGCTGGGAATGGCACGATAAAGTTGAAATGCGGGACGTGCGACTGTACGCTATTGAAGCTTGAATAGCCCGCACACTTTAGCCCCTCCCGCCCGTTGGCTCGCCTATGAGCCTCAAAGACGACCTCACCGACATTCAAGGCGTTGGTGACGCGACGGCCGACAAGATTCTTGACGTGCTTGACGCGCACGACACGGGCGAGACGGACCCGCTCTTTGAGCGCGCTAAAGCCGCGGCCGCCGAGGGCAACGACCGTGACGCGGCGGTGTACCTCAACCGGCTGGAGGACTGACTATGGCGGACCCATACGACGACAGCGTTCAAGAGGGGATGTTTTACGAACTCCTCGCCGAACAGGTGTCGGATGGATACTTTGACGACGAGGGGGAGGACTAACTCATGGCGACCGCAAACAAAGACGAGAACTACGTGTACGACGAGGGGTGTAATTGGTGCGAGGACGGCGACGGCCTGCCGTGCGACTCGACGCCGACGACGTACGTCGGGGACATCTATTACGCCTGCGAGGACCACCGCGACGACATGGTCAACTGGATGGAGGATGATACCTAATGCCCGAAGCCGTAGACAACTGCGTCAAGTCCGTCATGGAGGACAACCCCGACTACTCAGAGAGCCGCGCGTACGCTATCTGTTGGGCGCAACAGAACCGCGGCGAACTTGACCTCGGCGACGACGCGAGCGACGACGACCTCTACCGCGCGGCGATCAAAGCCCAAGACGATCCGTGTTGGGAGGGGTACACGATGGTCGGCATGAAGCGCGGTGAGAACGGCGAACCCGTGCCGAACTGCGTGCCCGACGACGAGGTGCCCGACGCCAACCTTGCGGCGGCGGATGACCGCTGCGGCGAGGGCATGGTCAAGATTGGCGACCGCTGCGTGCCCGTAGGCGATGCGAGCGAGTCCGTTGACGCGCCCGCGTCCATCCTGTCGGATAACGCGTCGTATCTCACGCTCAAGTCCTTAGAGTCTGAGCCGATTGAGCGCGTGGAAGCGGGCGACAACACGGTGCGATACACCAACGTCAAGCTCTTGTCGCCGGGGATTTGGGCGGACGCCGGCAGTCAGACCGAGACGTACTACCCGCCGGACGGGATCGCGGCGCTTGAGGCGGACTATGACGACGCCGCGCATGACGGCCCGCCGCTCAATATCATGCATGACTTGGATACCGACGAGTGGAAGGCGCATGAGGCGTCCGTGGCGGGCCATATTGACCCCGACAGTCTCGACACCGACGACGACGGCAACCTATTCGGGGACTTAGTGCTTGACACGGCGAAGGGCGCGGGCCAATTCGCGGATGACAACCTCAAGAGTACGCTGGAGAACGAGGGCACGGTCGGCTTTGGCGGCCCGAGCGTCGAAATCCCGGCCCGCGGGCTTCAACAGTCGCATGACCCGCAGCGCGATATGCCGCGCGTGGACGGCGGCCTCCTGACGGGCGTTGCCCTCGTCATGGACCCCGCGAGCAAGAGCGTGAACTTTGCGCGGGAGGCGGCCCGCCGCCCGATTGCCATGAGTGGCACCAACGCTAAGGCCCTTGTCCGACAAAGCACGGGTATGGCTCCGAAGATTCTGGAAGCGGACCCCGGCGAAGTGCGCGAAATCATGGATATGTTCGGCCTTGACACCGACGACCTTGATGACGAGGAGGTCATGGACATGGCCGAGGACCTCCACGGCGACCTCATGGACGAACTTGAGGGCGCGGAAATGGCCGAGCATGGCGACGACGAGGAGGAAGAGGAAGAAGAAGAGGGCGCGGAAATGGAAGAGGACATGGAGGAAGAGGAAGAGGACGACGAAATGGAAATGGGCGACGACATGGACGCGGTACAGGATCGCGTCCAAAACCTTGCGTCCCGGCTGGAGGACTTAGAGGATATGGTCGCGCAGGCCATGACCGCCGACGACGTGGACGCCGAACTTGAGGACGCCGCGGGCAACAAGCTTGCCGACGCCGACACGGTGGAGGAGCTTGACCGTCGCCTCTCGCAGCTTGAGGACGAACCCAAAGAGGCGCGCACGCTCGCGGATAGCGACGACGGGGAGGAGTGGGAACCCAACTATGACGAGCCGGTATCCTCGGGGACGCGCTGGTAACGCCCGCGCCGCGCGCGTCATGCCCCCCGACATGGCGCGCACCGACCCCTTGCCGTAGCCCCTTACTTTTTACCACGCGTCACATAGCAAAGCGTAGAACATGGCTACCCGAAGTGAAGGCGAGCATACGTTTGACATTGAGGTCCTCGTTAGTGGCGAGGAACTCCGCGGCTATTCCGCCGGGGAGGACCTTACCACGGGCGAACCCGTGGGGATTAGCGGGGACTATCAGGTATCGGCCAGCGCGGCCGGGGAGGGAGATTTCCTCGGCGTCAACCTCTACGACGTTGCCAGCGGCGAGGAGGCCGCCATTGCCGGCGACGACTGCGAGGTGCGCGTTGAAGTGAGTGAGACGGTGAGCGCGGGCGACGAACTCCTGCCGGACGGGAGCGCGGCGTTCGAGACGGTCGCCACGTCCACCGGCAGTAATGGCGTCGCAATCGCGCAGGAGGGCGGCAGCGCGGGCGACGTGATTGAGGCGTATATCTTCGCCGTTCAGGGGGCGGAGGCCTAACAATGTCCACGGCACACGCACGCAACAAGCTCAAGCGGTACGGGCGACAGGGGAATTGGCGGTTTAAGATGCTCATGGAGGCGGCCCTGCCGAACTCCGACGTATCGGCCAAAGAGGTTGCCAAGGTGTGGCCGGGTGCCAACAAGGGCGATTACTCGTTCCTTCAGGGCAACCCCAACCGCACGCTTGAAGCCGAGATGACGCGGACGGCCCGCGCCGAGGCCGGATCGGAGCGCCACCGCACGCTCAAGGACTACGCGGTTGACGTTGACGGGAGCAAGCTTCCCAAGACGCTCAAGTCCAGCAAGCGGCTTGAGGAGGACGGCGACGTGATTGAGGCGCGGCTTGACGACGCCATCCCGCGGATGCTGTTCGCAACCTCCGACCCCGAGGAGGTGGACACGCTGTTCCGCGAGCAGCTTCTTGAGGTCATCATGGAGGGCCGCCAGCTTCGGAAGGTGGCCCGCGACGCGTCCAACGTCATCAACGCCAACACGCGCGTCGGTGACGTGCCGGTTGCGTCGGACGAACAGTTTGCCCGGCCGACCGCGCAGGGCGCGGAGATTCGTGACGACGGTGAGGATTACACCACCGTCACGTGGAACTGCGAAAAGCTCACCGAGGGGTCGCGCGTCACCGACGAAATGCGCGATCAGGCCATGGTTGACCTGATTGAGCGCAACATCCAGAAGGTGGGTGCGTCCGTCGAGAACGGGATTAACCGCGTGTTCCTCACGGAACTCGTTGACGACGCGCAGGCGGACCACGACACCGCCGGGGCGGATCAGGGCTACGCCGCGCTCAACTCGGCCGTTGGCGAGGTTGACGCTAACGACTTCCGGCCGGACACCTACGTCACGCACCCGGATTACCGGACGCAGCTATTCAACGACACCAATCTGTCCTACGCGAACCGCGCGGGGACGAACGAGGTGCTTCGCAACCGCGAGGACGCCCCGATTGTCGGCGACATTGCCGGGCTTGACATGCATGCCGCCATGTCCTCGGCCACCTACGACGACGGCACCGACACGGGTTGGTCCGGCGGCGAGGAGACGTGGGGCTTCAGTTCGGACGGCGACAAGGGTGCCGTGGTCTACGACCGCGACAATATCCACACGATTCTCTACGCGCCGAACGGGCAGGACGTGGAAATCAAGGATTACGACGACCCCATTCGGGATATTACTGGCGTTAATGCTCGCGTTCACGTCGACGCGCAGTACAGTCAGGGTCGCTCGGCGTCCACGATTACGTTCTGAGCGGCGTAACCCGCTTTCCGGTACTATTTTTGCGATAGCGCGTTACCCACGGGTATGGAACGCGACTGTATCCATACCGGCGACGCGTTTGACGTATTGCCCGAGTTGCCCGCCGAGTCAATTCATGCGTGCGTGACCGACGCGCCGTATGGCCTTGCGTTCATGGGGCGGGATTGGGATGACTTTGAGCCAAAAGAGTACCAAGAGTGGTGCGAACGGTGGGCGCGCGAGGTGAAACGCGTCTTGAAGCCCGGCGGCCACCTCCTCGCGTTCTCGGGCAACCGGACGCATCACCGCCTGTTCACGGGCGTTGAGGACGCGGGCTTTGAGATTCGGGACACGATTACGTGGCATTATGGGGGAGGGTTTCCGAAAGCGTCGGATATTAGCAAAACGATTGACAAGCGGGCCGACGCCGAGCGGGAGGTAGTTGGTGAGAAAACAACACCGGACGGGAAACCGTATTCCGAACGAAAGAAACAGTTCCAAACCGAGGGGTCACATGAAGGCTATCAGCGTCCGAGTGACGATAACCCACGGAACGAACTTACCGCCCCCGCCACCGACGCCGCAAAGGAGTGGGACGGGTTCAAGACCGGCCTGAAGCCCGCGACCGAGTACGTGGTTGTCGCCCGGAAGCCGTTCGACGGCGCGACCGTGGATTGTGTGCTGGAACACGGGACGGGCGCGCTGAATATTGACGGGACGCGGATTGAATCAGGGGAGCGCCCCCAGCGCGAATCCGGCACCGAAACCCATGATAGAAATATGTGGGATGAAACCAGCACAATCGGAAACGGCTCAAAAGCAACCGGCACCACAACCGAAGGCCGCTACCCGAGTAATGTCGTGTTTGACGAGACGGAAGCCGAGCGGTTAGATCGGGAGGTTGGGGAGAGAGACACCGGAGACACGGTGACACGTTCAAACAGCCAATTCTTGAAACACCATGATGGGCGTGAAGGTGAAGCATATGAAGACGGCGGCGGCCCCTCCCGCTACTTCTACACCTCAAAGGCCAGCAAAGCCGAACGCACCTTAGACGGCCAGATTGATAACGCCCATCCCACGGTCAAGCCCGCCGACCTCATGGAGTGGTTGGTCACGCTCGTCACCGCCGAGGGCCAAATCGTCCTTGACCCGTTCACGGGGAGCGGAACCACCTGCCGCGCGGCGAAAGACCTCGGGCGGGAGTTTGTCGGGATTGAGCGACAGGCGAAATGGGCGGACGTGGCGCGCGTGCGGGTTGGCCTGACGCCCGACGACCCGAGCGTTGTGCGTGGCGACGACGCGCAGCACGGGCTTGAGGCATACGAATAGCGTAGCCCCTTTCTTTTTGTCGCGCTCCCCGTAGCGGCGCGTATGGCAAATCAGGACACGCTTAACCGCATGGCGGACGTGGCGCGGCTCCAGCATTTCAAGGCCAAAGAGCAAGCCTTTGTCGCGTCACTCGCCACAAGCGTCACAAGCGGCGGGACAATCAACATGCAACTGTCAAATCCGGCCGATAGTGGCGTGGCGGTTGATGTATCGCAGTTTCTCTTTTCGTCGCAATTCAAGGGCCAATTCAAGATTTACGACCAATTCGACACGGCCCCGAGCGGCGGGTCGGCGGTTGGGATTGATAACCTCCTCATTGACTCCGGCGGCAACGGGTCGGACACGGGAACCGCAACGGCAAACAGCGGCGTGACGTTCACCGCGGACGGGACGCCGCATTTCAATTCCGTGTTGCCCGGCGGCGGGGTTGGCGGGACCGGCACGGGCGGCGCGGGGATTGGCACCGAGCCGATTATTGAACCCGGCCGCGAGGTCGTGCTTGAACTCCAGAACGACGGGACCGAAGCCGCGCCGGGGAGCATCGGCGTCGTGTATCTTGAGCGCGAGGACTTGTAAGACGACCCATAAACCTTTGTGGGAGGCCGTGTAAGGCCCGCGTGTGCAACTCCGACGCTCACCCGGCGCGCGGGCTGTTGATGCTGATTGGCACGAACAGCGCCAGCGCGCCCGTGAACAGGCGTATAGTGGCGACTTAGACGCGTTCTTTTCCAATACCGAGATTATCAAGTACAACCTTGAGACGGCACAGATTACGGGCGAGGATAACCCGCGCCTGTATATCTTCAACCGTGCCATTGACGTGTTTGGTATGAACGGAACCGACGTGCGGAACCTGAGGGATCGGTAATGTCTGACGCTACTACCGTCGTCAAATGGATGAGCGCGCACGGGCTTGAACACCGCGTACAAGTGAAACAAATCCCCGGTAGCGCGAATTGGTCAATCCTAAAAGACGTGCGCGAACCGGAAGGCGAGTGGGATCGTGTTTGGGCCGACGAGGCAACCACAAAGCCCGAGTTTACAGCCGCGGAGGGCAACGCATGAGCGGCAATCGCCCCACGTGGTCGCGGTCGTTCATCCCCGACGACTCAAACGACCCGTTTCTCGACAACAAGTACAGCGCCGAGGAGCTTGAGCGCATGGACGGCCGCGAACTCCAGAGCCTCGCCGCGGAGCATCCGACCGACGAGGTGAACGGGCGGGATAGTGCCGACGACATCCGCGACGCGCTTGAAGGGAAAGAGCGGGTGGACGGATGACGACTAAGGTACTCAACTTGTACGCGGGGATCGGCGGCAACCGAAAGCGGTGGACCGACGTGGACGTGACCGCGGTGGAGTGGGACGGCGACAAGGCGGACGTGTACCGCGACCACTTCCCCGACGACACGGTAGTTGAAGCCGACGCGCACGAATATCTCAAGGAGCATTACGACGAGTTTGATTTCATTTGGGCGTCCCCACCCTGCCCGACGCATAGTAAAATCCGAAAGATAACCTCGGGCGAAGGCGAGCAAAATGATCCGAAGTACCCCGATATGCGCCTCTATCAAGAGGTGCTATTTTTACAAGGATACTTTAGTGGTGATTGGGCCGTGGAAAACGTGAAGCCGTGGTATGACCCGTTGATTGAACCGAACTACGCCGGGCGTCATGCGTTCTGGTCAAACTACTATATTCCCGATAAGGATATGCCGAGCCAAGATAATCAATATGGACAAGTTAACGATTGGGAGGACTTGTATGGGTTTGACCTCTCGGGGTACGACATACCGGCGGACAAAAAGAAAAAGATGCTCCGCAACTGCGTCCACCCGCGCTTAGGTGAACACGTCTATAACGCCGCTACGTCGGAGCGACAATCAACGGCCGAGGATTGGATCAACGCATGAGCCACGCCGAGCAACCCCCCAAGCCGCCGAAGCTTGTCGCGGAGACGGCGATTGAACGCAACGAAGCCGACGACCTCACGTTTACGGCCGCGGAGTTTGACCAATTTGATCAACACTTCAAGCGCCGCCTTGCGGGCGCGGCCGACACCGACGAGATAAGCGGGCGGTCGACGCTCTTGGAGATTCGGAGTTACTTTGTGGTCCAGCGCACCTTTGACGAGTACGACGCGTAAGCGGGCGTGCCTTTTTGCGGCCGTGGCCCTACCGTTCACGTAATGCCGGACCTTTCGGAGCGAGAGGCCGAGGTATTGCGTGAGTTGTCAAGTGGCGCGACGACACGCGGCGAGATTGCCGACGCGCTGGACGTGACGAAATCCACGGTGAGCGATCACTTCGCGGCGTTGCGGGCGGCGGGGTATGACCTCCATTCGGAACGCGACGGGAATAGTCGGATATTCACGCTCGGGGACGCGCCCGATGACCCCGTAGAGACACCCGACTCAGACGACGAGAGCGACGCGCTGCCGGACTTGTCCGACACGCCCGTTGCGGACGCCGCGCCGGATATGGATGACCTCACAGACCGCGAGCGCGTGCTTGTGTCGGAACTCCAGACCGGGGCGACGCTTGCCGACCTCACCGGTCGGCTTGAGGAACGCGACGCGATTATCACCGAGCATTTGCGCGAACTCCGCCGGTCGGGATGGAAGGTGTATATTGACGAGACGGCGGAATACATCGGCTTAGAGACGGACGAACCCCTGCGGTCAAGCGAACATAAGGGCACGCGCACCCGGAAAGCGAATCGGTGGTGGGAACTCACGCACTCCGCGCTTGAACGACGCTACCGGGAGCTTGACACACCGACCGCCACGCCACAGGGCGACGCGTCGGGCGCGGAAGATTGGGTGACGCACTTGACGGACCTCCACGCCGGGGATGAAGTGTTGGGGTATCAGGGCGACGTGGTACACCGCACCGAGGACTTGCCGCCGATGATTGACCATATCACCGAGCGGTCGTTGGCCCTCGCGGTCAAGCACGGATCGGACTATCGCACGGCCTATTCGCTTTGGGGCGGCGACTTTGTGACGAACGAATCCATCTATGAGGGCCAATTTGAGGACTTAGACGCATGGCTTGACGAACAGATTGACGTACTCCACGCGCCGCTTTTGCGCCACCTCAAGGCGCTGTCGAAAGCGTTCCCTAAGGTCCATATCGTATGCCAAGCCGGCAACCACGGCGAGATACGCGCGAATGGCTCCAGCAAACAGGCGAACGCCGACCTCATACTGTATAAGAGCGTGCGGAACACGGTGGCCGCGCTTCAAGAGTGCGGGCAACTTGAGAACGTGGAGTTCACAATCGGACGCGCCGGCCGGCCGACCGTGTTCTACCTGCGCGACGGCGCGATCCACGGGCAACTCCGCCACGGGCAAGACCGGAGTCCGCAGGCCGACACGTCCGCGCGCAAGAAGGAATGGCTGAGTACGATTCTCGACAGTCTCAACGCGGGCACGGCGGTCGACATGATATGGATGGGCCACCACCACGTATCAGGGCGCTTGCCGTGGAACGGCCCGCCCGTGCTAATCACCGGGAGTCCGAAGCCCGGCGGCGAGTACGCGCGCAAGCTCGGCGAGGTGACGGGGCCGAACGTGCCGACTATCGCGCACGCGCACGGGGTGAGCGACGACGGACTAACCGGCGTGTTCCCGATTGATACGCGGCACTACTCCCGAGAATAGGACCGCCGTAACTCAACACACGGAACGGGTGGAAACGTGTGCGTCATCGGATACCGCCACCACTACACCCGTGTTTGTGGCAAGACGGGGCGGCCGTCGAACGCTTCGGCCCGTAGCGTTTTGAAAGTGCGGCACAAACACGCGCGTATGTCGCAACGCTGGTGGTCCCGCGAGGAGTGGAACGACGCCGACAGCGACACGGACGGCACGCACACGTGTCGGGCGTGCGGCCACGCCGCGACTATCCAGACGCCGCAACGCCGGACGGAACACTACTGTACCGAGTGCGACGCGTGGCAACGCTTTGAGTCCGTCCACACAGACGCGCCTTAGTCGCCGCCTTCACGCAGCAACCGCCGGAGCATAGAGTCCCACGTTTCCATATCGCGTTTTTCGTCGCGCAATTCGTCATACGTGTCTTCGGCAATCTTGAGATTCTTGCGTCCCATATTCCCGCCCGCGGAGTCGAACCGCGGCCGCCCAAGCGGGTTAGATTAGTTCGTGCGTCCGAACGGCTTTCTTGGGAACCCACACCGTTTCAGCTTCGGCCGTGTGGGTGCTTTCAACCGGAACTTCAAACTTGAGTGCCTTTTCAGTCTCTCCGACCTTGTGACCGTAGAATCCACGCCCGGTCTGAACCTTGTTCACGTCGGTATCGTTGAACCACCGGGCGACACGGACGAACATGGTTCCGGTGCGTTCCATCCGCTTCCACGTCCGCATACGGGTGCCACGTTCGTTGTCCCACTCCTCGCGGGTGTAGGTCGTTGTCTCGCCGTCGTTGTCGGTCACGACCATTTCCGTTTCGTCGTCGCTAACAGCGATCTGCTGGCCGCCCTTGCCGTTGTCCTCGTAGAGATCCTGATTGTTTTCCTTGAACTCGCGGAGTTCCGCAAGCTTCTCGTCGTCGGTCTGTTCGTCCTCGTCGTCGTTGAAGCCGCGTTCTATGTCACCGTTTTCAAGCATCTTGCTGAGTTCCGCGTTCGCGTTCTGCGTTGCGTTCGTAAGCTCTTCGTCGGTCGCCGGCTGCGAGGTCATCGGGCGCGTCATTACATATAGACCATAACACCGTAGGTATATAAAGTTATCCCTTAGAGGGCTACATCAGGGGTGGTTTGGGTGCGGATCGGGGTTGATTACACCCGAACCGACCGTGATATAGCCGTCTTACAGTCAAATATCGGTGTAAAATAGGGTTCGAACGCTCGCGCGCGCTCCGCAGCGGGCAAACGCTTAGGGACCGGCGTGCCGAACCGTGACGTATGCCCGACCCGAGTATTGACGAGTTGAGTAAGAGCGATTGGGACGCCGCCACGACCCAAGAGCAAGACGACATTATTGAACAGGTGGAGTACCTGTCAAGCACCGGCTGGGCGCAACTCTCCCGCGAGCGCAAGAGCGAGGCGATCCGCAGCGCGATTGCCGAACGCGACACGCTCTATACCGACCGTATGAGTCGCTTGCCGACGCTTGACGGTGACGCCGAGGTGTTCACGCTCAATCTTGCGGCGCACAAGATGGAACTCGCGGAAGGTGGCGAGGCGCAAAGCGAAAGCGGCGAGGGCGGGAGCGTGAGCTATACGACCGGCAACGTGGAGGACTATCTCACGCTCACGCGGTTCGGCAAGACCGCGCTCCGACACGTGTGGGAGGACTCGTCGATAAGCGTGGTGCGTTCATACTGATGCTTGAGGCGAGCGTGGACCTTGAGGTGGACGTAACGGCCGAGGACGTATATCAGGCGCACCGCGAGCGCGTCAAACAAGCGTCGCAACTCGGCTTTAGCGTGTCCCAAGAGCGCGTGCCGGTCGACACGGGGACGCTCCAGCAATCGGGCTTCCCGCCGGAGTTCCGCGAGGAGGACGTGGTATTTGGCTACACCGCGCGTCAAGCCGCGCCGATGGAATACGGTACGGAACCCGGAACGACACCCCCAATCGAGCCGTTGGCGCGTTGGGCGGAGCGCATAGGAAAGTCGCGTGGATTTGGGATTTGGGTTGCCACCCAAAAGATACCTCAAGAGGGGATTGACGCTCAACCCTATCTCAGACCCGCTGCCGAGCGGATGAAACCATGGTTAGATAATCACGGGCTAGACCTATAACAATCATGGACGACTATAGCGAGCAATACGACGACTTAGACGACAAGGACATACTCATCGGCATACTAACCGAACTCCAGCAAATCCGCGTCATGCTCCAAGCGCGCGAGACGGACACCGACGACACGCCGCCGACCTACGCGTGCGACAGGTGCGACGCCGAGGTGCCGAAGGACAAGCGCGCGACCCACGCCCGCGACGCGCACAAGGCCCCGCCGTCAATCGTAGAAGGGATGTTTACGCGTGTCGAGTAGGGCGGCGTTTTACCCCGTCGCCGCATAAGTGCGGGTATGAGCGCGACGGACGCAACGACACACGTCGAGGAAATCAAGGCGCTACTCAACGCCGCGCCCGATACGGACTGGACGCCGGCCACGCCCGCGATCCGCAACTATTGGGATGACGCCCAAAGCGAGCGCGGGCCGGGCGCGGACCAACCGGGCGTGCTATACGTCTGGAGTCCGACCGACTCGCAGCTTGAGACGTTTAGCATGGACGGTGACGACTTTCTTGAGAATACGACCGTCGAGATACAGGCGTGGGGCTTAGACGAGCAAGAAGCGCGGCAACTCCAAGCGGACGTGACCACAATCCTCTCGCAGTACCTTGACGACAACACGGTAAGCACGCCCTACAGCGATGTCCACCCAACGGGACAGGCGGACTTCCGGGAGCAAAAACCCGCGCGGAGTACGGACCACTATGTCATGTCCGTCACGGTCGAGACGACGGGCCTAAGCGACACGGCGAAACCATGAGTAAGCCGGACATTAATATCACGGCTTTCCAACACGTACATAGTGAGTCATGAGTGTCGCACACAATCGCTTTTGCGCGGTCAAGTACCGCACCGGGTGGTCAATGAAAATGATCCCGTGGTACCGTCAAGTCCTGTCGTTGGTGTACGGGCTTGGCGTCATGCTAATCGCGTTATGGGCGCTTCAACAGGGGAGCGGCCCGTATGTGATCCTCGGCGTGGTCGGCATGAGTATGTTGACGCTCATGCTTATCTTCGGCGTCGAGATAGACGAGATTCGGGTGCTTGATAAAGTCCAAATCACGTTCACCGATACGCAAGACGACGACGAATAGGGCAAACGCTTAGGCCCGCCGCCGTCTTTGCCCGCACATGAGTAGTGAGGAGGCCATTTGGTCTAACGCGAGAACGTTGAGCGTCCAGAACTCCGCGGACACGACCGTCCCGATTGCCGGGATTCAAGAGGTATCGATTGTCCCCGCGTATGAGCATGAGGAGCTATACACAATGGACTCGTCGTTCCGCGATACCGTCAAGCGATACGAACATAACGTGAACGTGGAAATCACGTATGCCAAGTTTAGCGTGGAAGCCGCGCAGGAATGGCTCGGCGGCGAGGGCGCGACGGCCACCGCGTCACAAGACGACTCCGACCCGGCGCTCTTTAGCATTGAGGACGTGACGCCGAGCGCGGACGGCACGTTTGAACGCACGGCCGTCGTTGAAAACGTGGTGTTCCCCGAGTTCCCCGTGGTTGAAGGCTCATATGGCGAATATGAGGAGTGGGACCTGTCCGGGTCGGGCCGCCAGCTAAGCGACTTTAGCGACACGTCCGGCACCGCCTAATCATGGCCGACGACACGCTCGGCATGGACGCCGACAATCCCGACGAACTCGCGGCGGACCTTGCGCTTGCGGCGCATGAGGAGTACCAGCAGTCCAAAGCCGAACAGCACGAATTATTCGACGCCGTGGCCGACGAGGAGGGTGCGCCCCTTCTTGAGACAAAGGCCACGATTGCGGGCGTCACAATCCCCGTGAGCGGGCGCTTGAACGGCGCGTTCATCGAGCGGGTGGAACGCCTTGACGCCGAGGCCAAACGCCGTGCGAACGACGAGGACGCGCCTGATGGCGTGTCTGATATTGTGCGCGAACTCGGGGAGATTATTGACGACCTCGTTGACGACGACGAGATTACGGCGCGTGGCGTGTATCAGACGTATCAGGCCGAAGGCGTCGCGCCCGTCCGGCGTATCTTAGAGGAGGTGATGGACGCACTCCGCACCGAGGACGAACGCCTGCGCGGGGACGCGGACGGGTTTCGCCAAGAGTAGCGACGAAATCCTTCAATACGCCTTAGTCCAAGACGGGACGGACATGACGTTTCGGGAGATACACAAGATGGATCGGTGGAACCGATACCTCACGGCGCTCGTTCGGGCGCGCTGGTATCAAGAGAAAAAGCGGGCGAAAGAACGCGCGCAGAACGGGCCGGGATAGCCCGCACGCTTTTAGCGCCACGGCCTAAACATACGGGTATGAATCGAATCCACTACGCGGTTATGGCGGCGTTCCTGAGTGTCGTGTTCATGGTTGTCACCGGCTCACTCGTTGGCCTTATCGGCCTCTTTGTGAGCATGACCTTTGCCGGGTGGGAGTTCGGCAAGGCGCACATTCCCGCGGAGGCGTAACATGGTCACGGCCGAGGAGCTTGTGGTTGCCATTCAGTCCGAAGGCGTCGGGGAGACGCGGGAGGACGTTGAGGCAATCGGTGAGTCGATGGAGGAAACGGCCGAGGAGTCGGGCGACGCGGCCGAGGAGTTGGTCGGCTTTTCGGAGGACTTAGCCGGCGCGGCGTCCGCGGCCGTGGGTGGCATTGCGCTCATTACCGGCGGGCTGTTGTCGCAAGTCCCGATCCTCCAAGAGTTCGCGGCCGGCCTCGGCGCAATCATTAGCGCGATTGGCCTCCAGATTGACCAACTCTTACGCGACCTCGGCGCGGACGGCTTGACGGGGGCGCTGTTCAACGCGGCAAACGCGGTCGTGTCGGCCAAGGGCGCGCTTGGCGACCTCGCGGGCGTGTTTGGTGTCATTCTCACCGCTGCGTCCGGGGCGGCAGTCGGCCTTGCGGCGTGGGCAATCAAAGCGAAAGGCGTCATCGGCGCGGCAAGCGCGCTTGCGGGTGCGGTTAAGGGCGCGGCTGTCACGCTCGGGAGCCTCATTGCCGGACTAAGCGCGGCCACGGTTGGGCTTGCTGCGCTCGCGGCGGCTGCGGTCGGGTTCGTCGCCGCGTATGTGACTAACTTCCGGGGCGTGCGCGACATTACGGACAAGGCGCTTGCCGGCGCGAAACAGTCGCTCCTCAGCTTCGCGGGCGACCTCACCGAATGGGCGGGCAACCTCGCAAGTGACGCGTTCAATTGGGGGCGCAACCTCGTTCAAGGCTTTATCAATGGCATTCAGTCGCTTATCGGCCGCGTCCGGTCGTTCCTTGGCGACCTTCGCAATATCGGGAGCAACGTCGGCATTTCCGTCCCGTCGCTCGGTGGCGCACTCGGCGGCGGTGGCGGTGGGGGCGGTGGCGGCGGCAACGTCACGCGCTCGCCGTTCGGCGGCACGGGAATCGGCCGGCGCACGCAACTTGACGGCCGCACGCTCACCGAGTCCACCGGACGGTATCGCAGCGACCCAAGCCGGCGGCGGGGGCTGTAAATGGCCGTCGCCACCCTGTCGCGCGGGACCACAAGCGTCGACATACCGCTTGTAGAGGAAGGCGGCGAGATATTGGTGTCCTCTACGTTCGGTGATCCCGAGCGGCAGATACGGGAGTCGGGTGGGACTTTGAATCCTCGCACAATCTCGCAATGGAGCGCGCTTCAAGGTATTCAGCTTGCCGGCCGGCTCTTTGACTATCAAACCTCACACGACCTCGCGGACCTGATTAAGAGCGCGTCACTTGACCCGCTGGAGCTATCGCTTCCCACGGACATTTACCCCGACACGCTGCGCGTCGCGCCCGCAGCGGGCCAAGACACGGCCTTGACGTTAGAATATCCGGCGGGCAAGCGGGATAACGTGAACGTGTCGCTCAACCTCACGCGCATCGGGGACGTGCTTGGCGTCAACGAGCAACAGGCGACGACGCCGACCGCGACGGGCACCGGCCCGATTGAGCTTCGGATTGGCGGGACCACGGTGGAAGTCCCGACCGCCGGCCTCGGCTTAGAGCGCACGGTCGGGCGGCCGAACGACGCGATACGCCGGCAGCCCCAACAGGCCGATCCGCGCTATGAGGTCAAAGCGAAGGTGACGAGCGACGTATTCACGTTCAACTTTGAGGCGGTCCAGAACGCGCAAAGCGTCTTAAACAGCATTACGGATAACGTCTTTCGGGAGCAACTTGGGCGGCAGGGCGTCACCGTGGACTTTAACGGGATGTTAGGCCTCGGTGAGATTGAAGCCGTGCCGGTGGGGAGCGCGCCGTTCAGGCAGGTCCAGAGCGCCGGGCAAGATTGGGTGACGGTCCCCTCGCTTGAGTTGCGGCGTATCTACTCGCCATAGGCAACTTCTAAAGGGGCGGCGCGAGAATAGTCGGGTATGCCATACGACGTGGATATTGGCGACGGGGCGGACGCACTGACGCTCAACCAGTTTCGGGACGCACTCGACGGCACCTACTGGAAGTCGGGCTGGGACGCCACGCTCGGGACGGGCGACCTTGAAGTTGACATCGCCGCGGGCGAGGGTGCGATCAACGGAGGCGACGTATCCACCGGTAGCACACAGACGGTCGACTTTACGGGCGACCCCGACCCCGACGACCCGCGGAAGGCGGCGATTAGCGTGGATTCGGGCGGCAACGTCGTCAAGACGCTCGGGACGGCGGTGCCGGCCGACCCCGAAAACGAGTTTCGCTTTCGAACGTGGGACCCACAACCGCCCGCCGAAAGCGTCCCCGGCGTTGTCGTCGCGGAGGTCTGGCTTGCGGCGGGCGAAACGGTCTTAGAGAGTGCGGACGTTCGGGACCGGCGGGTGAGTAACGATGCGGTAGAGAACTTTGAGCCAACACTTCCCTTTGGCGGGCGCGTGACCGGGAGTGCCCAACGCCTACCCGAACCACGTGATACGCTTGCCGCTGCGGCGGTGGGGACTGATATATACGCGATCGGCGGCAGAAACGCATCATTCAACGCGCAAGATACGGTGTATAAATTTGAGCAGTTAACAAATTCGTGGACAACGGTTGCACCGTTGCCGGCGACAAGGCGTAGTATGGGTGCTGTCGCTGTGGGTAATGAAATATACGTTCCCGGTGGCGTAAGCGGTTCTGGAACATCTGATGTTGTCTATGCGTATGATACTGTTACGGATTCATGGTCAACCGTCGCGTCGCTGCCGGCCGTGCGGCAAGACTACGGTATTGCGGAGTTAGACGGATTGGTCTATGTAATCGGCGGGTTTGATGGGAGTTTTAATACACAAACTTCGGTGTATGAATACGACCCGGTCGGAGATTCGTGGACAACGGTTGCGCCGTTGCCTAATTCTCGCGCCCTGCTTACTGCCGCGGCAGTTGACGGCTTCATCTATGCGATCGGTGGGGATAATGGGACGAACAAACAAGATACAGTCTATCAATACGATCCGGTCGGAGATTCATGGACAACTGTCGCATCGCTCCCGGTAACTGCTACAAACTCAGTTGCGGCACCCGCCCGCGGCGCAATTTACGTATTGGGTGGGATTGACTCGAATAGTAACAGCATAGCGACTGTGTACGAATACACTCCCGACTCCGATTCGTGGATTACATTGCCACCGATCCCAACGGGGCTATCGTCTTCCGGTGGCGCAAGCGACGGCGATAGCGTCTATATAATAGGGGGTACAGATAATAATACAAATTTGAAAGAATCCGTTTACACAAACTTCCCGGGGGGTATTAGTCGCTAATCATGCCCGGCTTCACCTACGGCGGCCCAAACGGCGCAACCTACGGTGGAGACACCGGCTCCGCCTACGGCACACCCCTCCCGCGGCAAGTTGAGAACCTGACGGCGCAAGCGGGTGCCGATAGCGACACCGAGATTGATCTCAGTTGGGACGCCGCCGGCAGCGCGACCGAATACGCGATTTATCGCGCCGAAGCGTCCGGGACGGTCGTTGGTGACTACACCGAGATAGACACCACAACCAGCACAACCTACACCGACACCGGCCTCGAAAACGGCGAACGGTTTTACTATCGCGTCGCCGGCCGCAACGACGTGGGCGAGGGTGACCTCTCGAATGAGGCCGACCAAACGACCACGCTCCCCGCGGCGGAAATCACGGCCACGGACGCGAGCGTTCAGCGTGAAATCACGCTTACGCTCAACCCACAAGACAACTCCCCGGACGGGAGCATTGAAATCTACCGCTCAACGGACGGCACGCTCGGGAGTGCGGTCGCAACGGGCCTTGCGCCGGATACGACAAGCTACACCGGCACCGGGCTGCTCGACGGCGAGGAATACTTCTATACGGCCCGCCGGATCACGGACCACGCCCAAACGGACGGGGCGCAAGTCGCAGACACGACAATCCTCCCCGACGAGGATCAGCCGGTCTTAGGTAACGGCGTGTTGGACGAGGTGGCCGTCGACCGCGAAACAGCCGTCACGAACAACGGCGACGTGCGCTATCAGCTCCGACGAAGCGAGGACGCGCCCGACTGGGACACGGCCGCGTCGTTTCAACAGTTCATCGGCGCGTTTGACACGCTCACGTTTGAATACGTGGGCTTACTCGACGGCGAGGAATACGACGTGCGCGGGCGCACCGAAACCGCGGACGCCACGGGCACGTTCACCGACCCCGTTAGCATCGTTACCAAATTCCCGGCGATTACGGACCTCGCAGCGTCTCTTGACGACGCCACGGGTGACGTGACGCTTACGTGGACCGACAACGCCGATAACGAGGACGGCATTGAGGTCCAGCGGCGCGAGCTATCCACCGATAGCGGCACGCCGAGCGCGTATGAGGTTGTGGCGACGCTTGCGCCCAACACCGAGACATACACCGACAATGTGGACGCGGGTGAGTACGAATACCGCTTGCGTGCGTTTACGCCATATACAGAGTCGTTTAGCGAAACCACCGTCACCGTCACGCGCTCCACGCAAATCACCGCGCAAGACGGCTGGCAAGTGGTCGCGCCGGACCTCATTGACCCCGACACAAACGTCTCCCCGCGGATCGAACGCGCCGCGTATGACGTTGACCCCGTGGTCGACACGGCCAACCCGTTTGGAGATTACGGCGTGTTCAAAGCCGACGACCGCGGTGGACAAATATTTGACCTGTACGGCCGTGGCGAGCGGATTGACTTCTACGCGCCACAAGAGACGACGCCCCGACTAAGCGGCTACGTCGTTGAACGCCGCGAAAACGAGCAAGCGGGTGCGGACGCGCTTGAGGTGGAGGCGTATAGTTTCGACCAATTCTTGCGGCGTAACACGGTCACGAACGACCAACGCGGCAATACAATCTCGCAGGCGCTTGCCGACATTATCCAAACCGATACACCCGTCTCATACGTCGCGGGCAACGTGGACGTTGGCGACGACCAAGAGCTAACGCGCTCCTATCAAGGCGAGGCCGTCGAGAACGTGCTACGCGACTTTGCGTTTAAGTCTAATAACGAGGAGTTCGGCGTCAACGACGCCTTAGAGTTCTTCTTTAGACCACGCGAGACGCGGCATATTGACCGCGGGATTGATAATACCGAGTGGTTCCGGTACGACATTCCCGAACTCGGCAAAGAGGCGATTAACGAGGTAGAAGTCTGGTTTGACGACGGCGAGGAAAGCGTCATCGTTGACGACGGGACCGATAAGCTGGACCTCCAAGACAACCTCGGGCTTCCGTCGCCGGGCACGCAGCGCGCCGAACTTAATCGCCCGCTTGTCACCGACATAGCGGACGCCGAGGACATTGGGCGCAAATATCTCAAGTTCCGCAACTCCACGCTGTCGGGGACCGTCACCACGTTCGGCTTGTATGACGCCGAGCCGGGCGATACGATTGACATAACGATTGCCTCCCGCGGGATTGATTCGGAGTTTGTGATTGCGGGCGTCGAGTATCGGTGGGGCGTTGACGAAACGATCCTCACCATCATTGAGCGCCGCGGCGACGTGGATGACATACTCACGGACCTCAACGATAGCGTCCAGCGCGTCGAAATGGAGGGCGCGAATCGTGACGCGCCGAGCAACCGCATTACGACGACGAACGCGACCGCGCTCGTTGACGTGTCGGTGGACGCAGACGGCAACACGCCCGACGCGGTGCGCTTTGTGAACGACGGCCGGCGCGCGGTGCGGGACACGTGGACCGGCGACGCTGCGCCCGATATTACGACGCTTGTGGTGGGGGATGACGGCACGGGCCTCTCGCGGAGTAACGACACGCTCCGCAATCAGACGGCGAGCGCAAGCGTCACACAGGCGTTGCCCGACGCGACGAGCGTTTCGTTCACGGCAAGCGTCACACAGACTGGCGTTCAAGAACTCGGCTTAGAGACGGCGGACGGGCGGCTCATAACGCGCGTGGTCTTTGCGTCGCCCGTGGACCTCAACGGCACGGTGACGGTGACGCTCAACGTGAGTAACGACGCGAGCGTGTCGCGCGGCGTGCTTACTACGGACGGCCAAACGGCGACGCGTGACGTGTTGGCCGACAATTCGCCCGCGCTCCCCGACGCGTATGCGTATGGTGACAACGGCAGCGCGGTGAGTGAGTCCGACTCGGCGCTCGGCAACGAAATCGTTGAGGTGTCACTTGAGGAGGTGTTGGTTCAAGACGCCAACCTCACAAGCGAGTGGGAAAATACCGTCGCGTCGGGTGCGCCGATAGTGATAGCAAATGACGAACTTGGGAGCGCACAAACGGCCGTGTTCCTTGAAGCGGAGGACCGCGATAGTGACGCGTCGTATGGTAACGTCACCGATGGCGACTTTAGCGGCGGGAGCGGGATTGAAGCCGCAACGACGGGCACCGACACCGCGACGTTTGAATTTACATGGCCCGACTTTGACCTTCCGGCCGAGCGCGTCGGCGTGGCGTATCGACTTGAGCAACTTGACCGGCAAGACTTCCCCGATCCGACGAATATCACGCTTAACGGCACGCTCATTGATGAAGTGGCGTCAACATTGTCGTTCCTTGATTGGTACGACAACGGTGCGTTTGCCGGGACAGATGATTACGGCGTGAATGGCGGCAGCGACTTCCAAGCCGGCGAGACGCAGACACTCCAGCTTGAAAGCGAAGGCGACGCCGCCGACCTCCGCTTTGATTGCTTTGCGATTTACGACAAAGACAATACGACCGACCCGAGCAATTGGGATAACACCGTAGATAGCAACAACGCGCTCGCTAATCCCAAACTGTTCCCGCCGGTCGTGGACGTAAGCTTTGAAACGGCGGGCACGCGCCGCAATATCACCGAGGCACGCTTTGAAAGTGTCTGGAACGACACGTCCAACAACCAGTATATTGAGCTTGCCAACGACGGCAGCACGTTCACCCGACTCTCCAATACTGCGAACGGAAGCGTGACGTTCGCAAGCCCGGACTCCGGCGTTGATACGAATATCGGCCTGTCAAACTACACCGTCGACAGTACGACCACACCGTCACAAGGCGACGCCGGGCAAGCGATTCAGGACTGGGACTTATTCGCCAACCCCGATGCCGTGCTAACGGACGATATTGGCGAGACAATCGCCCGCGCAATCGTGCGGCCCGACACAATCACGCGCGAAACACTCCGCGAGGCGGGCCTCAAGCACGCCGCGACGGACACCCTCCTCACGCGGCACGAACTCGCAGAGTTCACGGTCGACGCCGGCCAACGGATCGCGTCGGCCGAAACCACGCAATTCACCGGGGATAACTAACTCGTCGCCCGCCGGTCATAGATTTCGTCAATTTGCTCATACACGCCGTTGCGCCGCCCGACGCGCAACACGCGGAGCGCGGGCTTGTCCAACTGGAGGACCGCCCGCAAGTCACCGACGCGCACGCGATAGAGGCCGTCCTGCCCCTCCAGTAAGCGGACGCTCGGGTGGTTAGTCGGCTTGCGGTGTGTCGCCACGTCCGCAATCTCGTCGGTCAGGCGCTCGCGTTCGTCGCTTTCTAACGCCGTGAGTTCGCGTTTCGCGGTCGTGTGAATTTGGAGCTTGTATTGTGTCACGCCCCGACATACACGCCCCGGTGTCTAAAGCGTCCGGCTTCTACTGTTACGCTATACCGTTACACTTATTATGGTGGGGCGGTATGTACCATATGTGATGACGCAACAGACGACGCGGATGGACGAAACGACGATGAACGACGCGGTTGACCGTATCACCGACCTGCCGGGTGTCACCGAGGGCACCAATAACACTGTGTGGTGTACGTTCAACGCGAGCGACGACACGCAGTTTTCGGGCGCGGTGTCGGTCGCGCTCAAGTGCCGCGGCGTCGTTCTCCACAAGGCCGACCGCGAGGAGGGCTTTGTGAGCATCATGCTTGAGGAGTACGCCGAAGACTAACATGACACACGACAGCATCCGAACGACGCTTGCGGACGCGGCGCTCGCGGGCGTCACCGACGACCCCGACGTGACTGCGGCCGTGGCCGCCGTGGAACCGGACGCAACGCTTACCGCGTGTCGTGCGAACGACCCACTCCTTGACTTTGACGAGTTCACGGGGGTCCGGGCATGACGGACGCCGAAACGACCACCGTGACGGTAACGCGGCGCGACAACGAGGCCAAGAAGGTGGAGGTCGACACGCGCCGCCGGGGTAGCGAATACACGTATTATACCACGTACACGTTCAACATGGACGGCAGTACGGCCGTGTTGAATCTCATAGAACCGGACGGTGAGAAGTTCAACGTTCAGGGCAACGCCGACACCGCACGCCTCGCGCGCAACGCCGTGTGTGACCTCCCGTTCGTTCAGGGCGTGGTCATGTTCCCCGAGGTGGAGCCATGACCACCGTGTACACCGTGCGCGACGACCGGGGCGTGACGTACCCCGTGTTTGACGCCGAGCGCGCGGAGCGCCTGTCGCGTGCGGGCCTCACCGTGACGGCCGTATCGGGCGTATAAACCGCATCCCGCGATAGCAACTCACATGACCCAAGACGACACCGAACCCGACCGACTCCCGCCGACAGACGACCAGCTTGAAACCATGCTCACCCCCGACGAGTACCACGCCCTGCGCTCCCGCGAGCGTGACCACCTCATGGCCGCCGCGATCCACGCCGCCAAGCACGGCGCGATTCCGTCGACGCGTGGCCTTACCGAGTCGGTGGGGCGACTCACCGGACACACGCCCTCGCCTGAGACGACGCAGGCGGCGCTTGACGGGCTTGCCGACGCGGGCCTTGTGGAGAGACGCGACGGCGAGCCAACGCCGAACGCGCGCGGCGTGGCCGTCACAAGCGAGGGTGAGCGCGTGCTTGCCTACGGCGCGGCGCGACTCGACGCAGCGGCGACGGTTGAGTAGGCGGCCGACCTCTTTTTGCGGACGCGTGCGTATCGGGGCGTATGTCTCTCCCGAGCGTGGTCGACGTGTTGACCCAACACCCGGAGCTTGCCGTGGCGCTTGCGATTGCGCTCCGGCTCGCCCGCGCGTATCAAACGGAACTTACATGGAGCGAGTACCGCGAACTCCACCGCTTCAAGCGTGGCGTGTTCCCGCTTGCCGACCGTATCCCAGCGGTCGACAAGGCGATTCTCCTCGTCAGCGACAAGGGCGGCCGTGACGATCCCGAGTTCGTGCGGACGGTGGACGGCAGCGTGCGCAGCGTCGTTCAAGACCTCCAAGCTGCCGGGGCGACGCTCCACCTGATTAACTCACTCAAGCGCCGGCCGGACACGCACGGCGACCCGTTGAGCGCAGCGCACGTCGTGTGGACCGTGAACGGTGGGACCGAACAGGTGGAGGGGTATCTGTTCCGTAATAGTGACGGGACGGTTGACCTCTGCGCACACACCGAGGCGGCAATCACGGACCCGCTCGCGCACCTCACGGGCGAGCAACAGGACGGCGACGCATACGGCGTGTTGCCAAAAGAGACGGCGGCTTAGTCCCACCCGGCCGGGCGCTCCAGCCGGACGCAAAACGCGCAGTATTGGAGCAACGACCCGCCCTCGCGGTCAATCGCGTCGCCGCAGCGGAGGCACGACTTCATCGTTGCCCCCGGTCGTTGTCAATGACGCGCTGGCGGTTGTACGCCTCGCGGCGCGGCGTCGGCGTACCACGGCTCGGCAGGCGCGTGTCGCCCTGTGCCTCGTTGCGACACGTCCGGCACAGCGTTCGGCCGTCGACGTGGAAGTACCCCGGCCGGTCGCCACGGCCGCACTCGTCGCACTTAGTCATGGCGGCGGTCCTCGCGGGCGAAGGGCGCTTCGCGGGCGATCTCGCGTCGGAGTTCGGTATCTCGCTCCATACCTATCCGTGTGTGCGCCACCTACTAATAGGTACCGAACCCGAACCAATTATGTGCCTGTAGTGTATAGCATGACACGCATGGCAGAACGACCACGCATCCGCGACCCGGTGGCCGACACTTTACAACGGATTCAAGACGAGTATGAGTATAGCACGCGAGACGAGGCGATTAGTCACGCGCTTCGGGAGGCCGGATACGATGTCTGAGTGTACGTTTCACCCGGATGAACACGCGACCGCCGAATTAAATGTGCGCGATCCGGTCGTTGACGACCAAATCGCACTCCCGATTTGTGAGACGTGCGTTGAACGATATGACGAGCGGCAAGCCGCATACCTACGCGACGAGGAGGCCGCCGATGAGTAGTCGAATGACAATCGCGTTTGCCACGCCGGACGGCCACCGCACGCAGGCCCCGCCCGAGGCGGCCACGCGCACCGCGGACGGCACGCCCTACGTGTGGATTCGGACGCGCGACGACGGCGAGATAACGCGGGCGTTCGCAACGGGTGACGTGGAGTGACGCCGAGCGAGATTCAAGAGGCGCTGGACCACGGCGGCCACCTTGCCGACAGTAAAGGGCCGGGCGTGTACGCCCTCGCCGTGGCCGTCCCCGATAGCGTCGACAGCATCCAGCGCGCTCGCCTGTCGGTCGCGGACCACCCGTTTCCCGACGCCATGGCGGAACAGCTTGCCG
>Ga0209917_1000161_pt1 | contig 26821 bp, 18 predicted proteins | sample SalPon2_C_H2O_MG_FD_185710 | JGI IMG/M metagenome (GOLD analysis project Ga0209917, IMG submission 185710) | Salt pond water microbial communities from South San Francisco under conditions of wetland restoration - Salt Pond MetaG R2_C_H2O_MG... | ecosystem: Environmental > Aquatic > Non-marine... | reverse complement strand
CAATTGATCTTGTTGCGAATGGAACTTCGATTGAAGGATTTGACGTTATCCGTGGAAGTGATGGAGGAGATTGGGCTCAGGGAATCAGAGTCAATGCTAATCATACACAAATTGTAGACAACGACGTTGAAGTTAGAGACAATGGCGACAATGTTGTCAGGCCTGGAATAATGGTCATAGATTCGTCAGGAGCATCTGTTGAGAATGTTTCGATTAGAGACAACACAGTCAATGGATCTATTGATGGATTGATGATTACAGGAAATTATGGGGATGGAGTATATGATGTTTCTGTGAAGGGCAACACTATTGAAGACAATGTCAGAGGACTTACTCTGAAGAGACATGATGGAAGCGCAGGTTCTCCTGAAGATGTCTCAGTTATGAACAACATTTTTGAGGATAACACAGAGGCCATTCATTTGACGGGAGATGGAAATAAAATTGAAGGCTTCGATGTCAAAGACTTTGATGTAAGTCAGGCTGATATTGTAGGAAATACAATCCGTTCAAGCAATCAGTACGGAGTCAACAATTCTGCTTCAGCTCAGTTGGATGCTCAGGATAATTACTGGGGAGCTGCTTCCGGGCCTGAAGGTGAAGGTGCTGATGTGTCTGGAGCAGTGAGCTTTGAGCCTTGGCTTCTTGAGGCTGATGGAGCAGAGTTTGATGAGACGATTAGTTTGACCGGAGATGATTGGAGTCTTGTTTCTGCTCCGGAAAGTGTTGAAGCGTCAAGTGTTGTAGTTGATAATGGCTCGGAGGCCAAGTACTCTGTTTATGATACAGAGGCCTCTCAGTTCAACGTTGTTGATTCTGTTGATTCGAATCCGTTGAGTGCTACGTTTGTTTATTCCAGTGATACTTCGGGCCTTGGATTGAATTACAGTGATGGTTCGAGTGCTTCGAAGGATGTAGCGAAGGGATGGAATATGGTTGGTTCGTCTCAGGAGATCAAGTTGAGGGATGCTGTTTCACCGATTGCTGGGAGTTTGAACTCGTTCTTTGCTCCGGCTGATTACAACGATGGGAAGCTTGGAGGAACTTACACAGATTTAGGAGAAAACTCATCGCAAGTAGTGGATGCTACAGGTCTAGCTTACCTCCAAGGCCAGTTCGGAGACAGTCAGAAGGTTTCGAGGTATGATGGTTATTGGGTGAAGGCTTCAGGTAGTTCAAGTTTGGAGCTAACGGTTCCCCAGCCTGAGGAAGCTCAATGAGGTGTTTCAAGATGAAGAAGCTCCTCATTACATCCCTATTTTTTGTATTCCTGTCTGCTTTGGCTTTAGGCCAGCCGACAGGCCCTCATATTCTGGACGGCGAAGTAACTCTCAACAATGAAACTGTTGCAGGGACTGTGGAGGCCCGTTACAATGGACAGGTACTTTCGAGTATTGAAGCTGAAAATGGAGAGTTCAGTGATTTAGCTGTTCAAAATGTTGAATCAGGTACGGAAGTAAATATCTACATCAGCGGTGTTGAGGCTGATCAGAACGTTACTTATGAGCCTTGGAAAGTTGAGGAAAGAAATTTTTCCGCCAGTTTTGAAAAAGAGGAGAACGTGACTGTGACGAACGTAAAGGAGAATGTTTCGAAGGATGAAGGATTGGATATTGAAGTGCCTGAACAGGCCTCTAAAGAGAGTTCAGGTGTTGATGGTTTGAATATCAGCGTCAATGAGGACGTGAACGATGTTGAAGTTAATATTACAGTTTCTGATGAGACGAATGATGAAGTCAATAAAGAAGAGATTCAGGAAGTGGAGGATTCTGGCAGTACTTTTCTAGGCGTTATTGATGTCGATACTAATATCTTAGAAGCTGCTCGTGGTTCGGCTACTATCGGATTTAAAGTCAACAAATCTAGAATCGGAGAGCCTAGAGAAGTAGTTTTGATCCATTATGAGAACGGCTCTCGTGTAGGTGTTTTGGAGTCTACTTACAGGGCGAAGAAGACTCAGACTCAAAATGATGATTTCTATTATTTGAGTGCTGATACTTCGTCTTTCTCATCATTTGCTATTACATCTGATACGACTGATCCTGATGCGGATGCAGGGGACGATGTTACTGTAGATGCTGAGGAAGATGTAGAGTTCAATGCTTCTGATTCGACTGATAACGTTGAGATCAAGAATTACACTTGGGAGTTCAGTGATCAGACTCTGGAAGGGAAGACGGTTGAAAACAGCTTTGACGATTCAGGAACTTATGATGTGGAGTTGACTGTATACGATACTTCAGGTAACTCTGATATGGATACGAAGACTGTTACTGTAGAATCTACTGCGAACATTGAGGATCTTGAGTCAGCATCAGATACTCAGGCCGATGAAGACACGGATGAAGATTCAAGTCAAGATGATTCCACAGATTCTGATTCTCAAGATTTGGACGAGGATCAGGCTCAACAGGATGATTCAAATACTTCTGAAGTGTTTACAGAGGCCTCTATTGGAGTAAGTTCTATGAACGTGACTCCTCAGTCAGGTAATCCACCGTTCGATGTTGAGGTGCAGGTGGAAGTTGAGAACACTGGGAACACTTCAGGAAGTGAGGAGATTGAGGTATTTGCCGGAAATGAATCCATCGGTTCTCAGAATGTTGAGCTTGGATCAGGTGCTTGGACTGCTTTGACATTTGATTACACTGTTGAAGAGGAAGGAGATGTTGAGTTCAGTGCCGGTGATCAGTCAGTTACAGTCGACTCGAAGGCGAAGAGTTTCCCTTGGATAGGAGTTCTTGCTCTGTTGTCGGCTATAGTAGGAGCAGGATATCTTCGCCGTGAAGAACTCAATGAGAGATTAGAGGCCTTTAGAGAAAGTGAATCAGATGATTCAAGTAGTTCCTCTGATTCTGGTGAAGCAGATCTCGAGTACACTTGTGATGAGTGTGGTGCTTCTTTCGACAGTGAGAGAGGCCTACATATCCATCAGGGAGAAGTGCATGATGAAGACGAGGATGAGTAATCCTCTTTTCTATTATTCATTGATATAACTCTTCAGTTTGATAAAATCTGTATGGAGTTGAGGCCTGATTCATGGGAGGAAGTCTCTGAGGATTATGTTCTGAAGAGAGTAGGAGGTCTGAAGCATTTCACTCACAGGTACGGTGTCTTGAATCCTGAGGTAGATCATTATGTTTCTAGGAGTTCTGAATGCGAATTGGATCTTGATGATAATATCTCTGAGTATCCTGATAATGTACAGGTCTTTGCAGAGACATTAGGATACAGTGAGAAGAATTTCGATGTTTTTGAGTTGAGGGATGTGGTCAGAACACTGCATCATAGTATCTATGATGAGGCGGCCCGTTTGAAAGCACTTAAGGAGGATAAAGATCTGGCGAGGCAGACTGAACTGGAGATCAACGATGCTTTTTCACTGATCGTTTCTCTGAATGAGCCTGACGGTAGAGTGATCCCTAGCGGTGAAGGAGTGAAAAATTCATCTACTGAAGACGAGAGGAGTTTTTATGAGGTGTTTGGAGATGATATACCTGTAAGAGAAAAATCAGGTGAATTTATGCCTTTATCCGTTGATATGGGCAGAAGATATCAACAGATAAGAGATCTTCCGGAAAGAGAATCCAGTTTGACGGATCAGGAGATGCAGTCGATTCGTTCAGGATTGGTAGGTATCGAAGAATTTTTTAGTGAGTAATTAAAGCCCTGGGCGGGATTTGAACCCGCGATCTGTCCCTATCTTAAGACGGAGCGATAAGTCTTGAACTTCACCTGCGTTCAATAGAGTCCGTTAAACTTTTCTTAGTTCACTCGTTGTCTGTACGAGGGGACCGCTCTAGCCAGGCTGAGCCACCAAGGCCTCTAAACAGTAGTTGGACTTGATGTTTTTTATTCAAATCGTATCTGTTTCAGTGTTTTTCTTTGATTCTGTAGATGGCTTTCTTGATCAAGTAGATGACGGCGATAGGTACTGCTGTGAAAGGTATGAATGACAGTATCTGCATTATCTTTCCTGACTCTTCCCCTCTATCGTGTTTCAGATGTTTTCTGTCGAAGAGGATTGATAGAGGGATCACTGTGAAGACTGTGATTTGGATCACGTTGTTCACTGCCTCCATGTAAACTGTTGAAGCCGTCAGGCTTGGTGCTATACTTTCGGTGTTCGGATAGAGAGGCAGATTCATTGAGATAAGGAAAAGTGAAATCCCTACTACAAGGCCTTTCCACCAGTCACCTCTGAAACTGTTCTTTTTAGAGGCCTCTGAGTATCTTCTTTCCAGTGTGTAGAAAATTGAGAATACTGTATCTATTATCGGGATAAATGCCAGTACTTTGATGGTTCTGGCTTTCATCTTCAGTTGTTCGCTTACTTTTGAATTTTTCATGTCGTGTGTTATTACGTAGGCGGTGGAATACAGCGTGTAAGTGAATATCCAGTAAGCTACAGTTCTTGTGGATTCATAGAAGTTCTGGGCATATATCTGTGTTAGATCCATTATAAGTATAGACATGGAAAATATTGCAGCATTGAAGAGAAGTATTTTTCCGCCGTCGTATCCGCGGAATTTCCTCATAAGTGAATTTTTATTTTTGTCAGAACTTAAATCTAAGTTCCAAAGTCCGATACTTGATTAAAGTAAAAAGTATTGGAGAGGCTTTCTGAGGGCTTTAGGCCCTCTTTTCACCCCTCCCCCTCTCTTTGTACAGATGAAGTTTGACAAGAGCTTTCATTAGCGAGAGGTCGCAGGACTTGCATCCCGTAAGGATAAGAATCTCTGTTAATTTTTAAGTACTTTCTGGTGAAACTCCGCTTAACTGTCCGGGTATTGAATTATTTTTTAAACCAGCTAACTCCATTATATACTTGTCAGGGACAAAAATTGAGGCCTCTGATTGAGGTATTGAGTTTACTCTGGAAAAGGTCAGTAAGTAATGAGAAAATATGTGGAATCTGGCTCAAGCATGGCATTTGTTCTAGTCTTAACTATATTTCTAGCTGTCAGTGTATCGGCTACTTCTTTTGATGCTCCAAGTCCTGAGCCGGATACAGTACTGGATTCAGGTGAAAGAGTCAACGCCTTCTCTTTTGATGTGCTTTACGGAGGAGATGAAAACTTCACGGGTGATACCGGTCCTGGAACGGATTTAAAGGAATTTATTGATGATAAGACGATGTTTGTAAATCAAACTTCTCCTGATGAAGGTGAAAACGGATATGATAACGGCGAAGATATAATCAATGTCTCATTGGCTTATTCTCAAGGCACACCTTCAGATTTCAACTCCACTGAGATAGGATTTTTTGGCTCTGACGTGTACTTTTTCGACGGCAGTGTAGACAATAACTCTGTCTATGATGGGGGGGATGAAATGGTCGGGCCAGGCCCAGGTGAAACTGTAGTAAAATCTTCTTCAGGCCTCTTAGATAATAATTCAGAAGTACTTGTAGAAGGTAAAATCAACGCCCAAGATCTCTCTCCAAGTATGAAGTATATAGAATCAGGAAACAGATTCGCTCCAGACATAGGCGTATATGGAGATGAAGTTTTGATCAACTCCAGCGACGATTTTCTGAACAGGAGCGACGAGATATTTGATTTTGGAGGCGACTATCAACTTGATAGTTTCACAGGGGATACTACTCGTTACTTGGAAGCCAACTCTTCACAGTCAGAATTTGTTTCGACAAGTGCGATAGTCAGGGAGACTGCGTCAAACGATAACGTCCTTGAGGAAGCAGATTATGGGGTTGTGAAAGATGGTAAGGCGGATATTCTATGGTTAAACAGTACCAATATGCTGCATGGAGGGGATAGAACCGGTTTTCAGGAAGAAGATCCGCTTTATTACAGTAAAGATGATTCCTCAGGCACAGTAAACGGATACGTAAATATTTCAGATATTCGTTTAGGTGATTACATGGTTTACTCACGTTCAGGAAAAGGCGTGACTTTGGGACAGGATCTTTTCCACGTGATGAATAGTTCAGATCCTGTTCCTGAAAGCAATGACTTTGGGAAAAGTTTGGACACTTATTATGGAGGCCAGTTCTATCATTACGAGTACAACGGAAGCAATCCTACGACGAATGCCTGGGATCCTCAAAACAGTGCTGATCAGGACGTCTTGTTTTATGCGAAAAACGGGACTTTAGGTGCTGGAGACATAGTTGTGTACGATCAAAGGCCTGAAAACGATAATATAACAGTGGATCCGGGAGAGGAAATGAATAAAACAGAATACCAGAATTTAGCAGATGAGGATTTCAAAAGGACTGTACGTGTTGATATCGGCTATAATGATTCTGATGGCGATGTAGTTTACACGGCAGGGGATCAGGTTGTGTTGAACGTGTCGGATTCAACAGGGAATCACGTTGTACTATCTCCTGAGGATCAGTTCAACAACATCACCTCAGACAACTACAATAATAGCCGTGGACAGATAACTCACTGGAACACTTCAAATAAAGATGATATCTATTCTGACGGGCTCTATATTGCTATGAATGATACTACTCAAGTATCTACTGGCGATCTAAGGATTGGCCACTGGAACAAGTCTGTTTCTTCTGGAGACTTAAAGAACGATGGCAATGGAACCGTAGAGGCCTCTGATTTAGATGTTGGAGCTAATTTGTTCCAGTTCCAGCCTGTAGATGATTTTGCTGTTCTGGACAGAGATCATGATGGTAGCTATGATCCAGGGATCGGAAGGATATCGGACAATGACAAAGGAAGAGAGGCCGTCATAGGTACTGATGACAGGTTTTTGAACAGTTCAGATACTATAGTACGTGAGGGAAAGATGCCTTCAAGTCTTTTTGACACTGATACTCGTTACTTTGATTCTGACGGCTCAGGATTTTACGATTACGGTGAGGCTGTTGTACGTTATTCTGGAGGTTTCGATAATCAAAGTGAAGTGATAATAGGGGGTAAAGCTAATATCTCTAGCCTTGATCCAAACGTCAGGTATATCGAAACAGGATCCGATGGGTTTCATCCTGGAAGCGATCCCCTTATTTTTGACTCTCTTGCGGATGGCGAGTTTACTAGAGGAGTTTTGGACAGATCAGTTTCCTCAGATTATGTGTTTACAGATAGGAAAGGAAATCTACAGAACTTCAATCGTTCATTGAACTCTTCAGGCGATAATGCCTCTGTATTCCTTGACAGCAATAATGAGGACGGTGTTTTTGATGTTGGAGAAGAGATTCTTGAAGTAGAGTTGTTGAGAAACGGATCAAGTTCTGAAAATATTGATGGAAGAGATATCGTGAATTTTGCTGACTCCACTAAGCACGATGGAGAGGCCTATTCAGGTACAGAGGCTATAGTTAATGATACTGATGGAAACGGTGTTTATCAGAATATTGTCGATACTGTTTCAATTTCGAATGTGATACCTAGTAGACCGGAGGGATTCTTTGAGGAGGCCTCTAAAGATCATATAACAGAGGTAAATCTTTACAGGTACAACGGTACTGATTACAATCTTGTGACAGAGCTTCCTGACTCGTCTGATTTTGTTTGGAGTGAGGGTATTTCGGAAAATATCACTGAGGACACAGAGTTCAGGATTCAGATAAAGTCGGCTCCTGACGGAGATCTAGAGGATAAGGCCTACGGATTTGAGGGTAGGGCTGAAATAAATGTAAGAGGAGGTCCTGACGGTGCTTTCAATTCCGATCGTTCGTATATTGTTGACAATCATGCTCCGGAACTTGTGGATGCATGGACTGGATCCAGAGAGGGAGGGGATAGCTCTTCGTACAATCAGGTTTTTGTGAAGACTAATGAGAAGTACTCTAATCTTGATTATTCGACTGTCGGCGCGAAGGATTTCCGTATCAAGGATAAGAATCTGTTGGTGACAAATGCGGAGGAAACAGGAACCAATGATGTTCTACTGACTTTGAACGATACTCTAGAATCTAATAGGACTCTGGATGTTAATCTTTCTGATATAGGGTCTATAAGAGATGTGGCGTCGAACGCCAGAGAAGCAGATGATATCAACGTAAAAGATGGATTGAGGCCTATATTAAAGGCACAGAGTTATCATGATCTTGATGAAAACAGCATTATAGATGCTATTAAACTTGAATTTTCCGAAAATATCAGTTACAATACTTTCCAGAGAAGTGATTGGAAAGTCACAGAAAGACAATTGGACGATCTCTCAGTGGACGACGGCACTGTAAATAACAATGACACATTTATCTTAGAGGCCTCTGCTAAGGATAATATTACAGGTGTTGAAATGTTTGAGCCTTTCCTTGATTATGATAGTACAAGTATAGTTGATAATTCGGGTAACGCATTGAGCAGATTCAATAAATCTCTAGATGATAGAGCAGCGCCAAGGATCAAAAATGCTTCGGCAAAGGATGAAGATAGCGATGCTAGGATAGATACTGTTGATATAGAGTTTACTGAGCCTGTAAGCGATTCCGATTCAGAGCTTATGTCATCTTCGTTTAATGTGACGGATGCAGAGATTTTGGACGTGAATTCGATCAGTGGAGATGAGAACTTGAGTCTTGAAATAAGTTCAGAGCTTTTGACTAGCGAAACGCCTAATGTCACTGTGTTTAACAACTCTATATTTGATTTTGACGGCAACTCTATCAATTTGAATCAGACATACGATGGTATCAAAGATAAAGCTGATCCTGTCCTCTTACACGCTCAGATAAATACACAGAAAAGTGATTACGGTACTAATTTTGTCGATTTGAAGTTCAGTGAGCCGGTCACAGGAAATAATGAGAACATTACTCTTGAAGAGAGTAATATCAGCTTTGAGACTTCGGGCCCAGCACTGGAGAGAACACTCAACTACACACAATTGTTGCCTACAGGAGATATGCCGAATATAACTGGTGTATACGATATAACAGATTCCTCAGGAAATACTGCAAAATTAATTGATTCAGAAAACGTGACAGTCAACAGCTTCAGAAAACAGATAGACGAGGAATGGAACTTTGTTTCATTCCCGATCGCCGATGAGTCAACACCGGCGATCCAACAAACAATCAATACTTCAAAGATCGACGTAATCTGGACTTACAAGAACAAGGAATGGCAAATTTATGATCCAGAGGCCTCTGAAAATGACTTCACTGAGTTTGAAGGAGGCACAGGATATATGGTGAATGCTTCTGAAGAATTTGTGTTGAATCCAAATGTTAACACTGTCAGGAAGGAGTTCACAGGCCGTGACTTGATTGATGGGACGCATGTGCTTTCCAATGGATTCAATCTTGTCGGAACTTTCCAGGAACATGCTGTTTCTGCTGATGGTTCGGGTGCTTTCTCTACGTTGGATGCAACAAAAGTAGGTGCTGTTTATGAACAGGCAGTTGATGGAAAAAGGATCACAGATGCTATAAGAAATACTGATGGAACTGATGCTGAAGATATGAGTCCTGGAGAGGCCTACTGGATGTTCTGGCAGGGAGAGGACGGTACTTCTTACAGGGAGCCTGAGACAGGAGGTGGATAAAGTATTTTGAGCAGGAAGACGTGTCTGGCTCTAACACTTGTTTTCTTGACTACTTCTGTTGCTGCACAGCCAGATATGCCTCACAGGGTATACGGCAATATAACTGATGAGGTCTCCGGAGAGCCTGTAGAAGTTAATGTAAGTATAAGGAATAGCAGCGTATTGGCTTCCGGTAGTTCGTCGTCTGATGGGTTCTATGATCTCCGTTTTACGGCTTCTGAAGGTGAGAAAGTTTTTCTTTTCGCACAGAACAGTAATACTTCTGAATCAACTGTTTTTGAAGCAGGTTCATCTGAGGAGATCAATTATGCTGGAGATTTTGATATAGATGAAATTCCTGAAGAGCCGGAAAATCCTGATGACAGTAACGATACTGAGGACAATAATACAGAAGACGACAATACGGATGATCAGGAGGATGAAACGGATACTGGTGGTTCAGGTTCTTCAGGCGGTGGAGGTGGCGGAGGATCACTTCCAGGATTTGGAGAAGATGATAACGAAACACAGAATGAAAGCGAGGATGAGGGCAATGATGGAGGATCTCTGGCTCCGCCGAATACAAAAAATATTGATGTAACTCTAGAAGGATACACTGACGTCAGTATAGGGAATGTTAAGCAGAATCAGCATGTAGTAGTGAATGTCAGGAATGGAGATACTTTGAGAGGCCTTGAGTTTACAGCAGGTACTGTTGCGTCTGATGTTTCTCTAAGGCTTGCTGATAGTCGTCAGCCTCTTTCAGGCGTCTCGATTGATTCTGGAGAGGCCTTTGCTTATATCGATATGGAGATTTCCGGTATAAACAATATTTACAACACTGATTTGTCTGTTAAGGTTCCTACGTCGTGGATTGATTCAAGAGATAGAGAGGCCTCTGAAATGGATATAGCAAGGTATTCTAGAGGTTGGAAGGACAGGACTCTAAGTTACGTGTCTCGTGATACAAGTAACTATATTTTTTCTTCAGACTTTGAGCCAGGAGACTACGTTGTGTATATGCCGCAGGAAAAGGAAAAAGTCTCCAACATTAATGTAGATTCGTTTGATGTTGAGGAAGTTGAGAACACGTCTAGAGTTCGTTTGAGGGCCACTATAACTAACTCTGGAACAGGTTCTGGTGAGAAGAATGTCCCTATCTATGCCAATGACGAGGTTATAGAGAACAGGACTGTTTCTCTTGGTCCTGGTGAAAGTATGAATATCGACTTTGAGACAGAAATAGATGAAGAAACTACGTTCTCTATGCAAGGCCAGGAAAGAGTTGCGGATGCTCCAGAAAAGACTTCGATGTCGTTGTATGCTGTTTTAGCTGGAGCTGTAATTGCTCTGCTAGTTCTTGTCGCTGTGTTGAAGTACATGTCCGAACAGAGACAGGCCAGACGCATGGAACGTGAGATCGCAGGAATAAGAAACAGAGAACAAAAAGTTGAGGACAGGATGAAAAGCCTGCGTGAAAACGTTGAAAACTTACGTAAAAGGCTTGATTAGAGGCTGAAACTTTGAACTTCTACGTTCGAGTTTCCGCTGTACTTTGCTGCTAGTCTTTCTCTGACAGGTCTGAAAACTAGTACGAATCCTGCGACATCTGTGATTATTCCAGGCACTATCATAAGAAGTCCGGAAAGTACGAGTAGTCCTATCTCTAAAGCGTTTCGTGTGGCTTCTCCAGCCGTAACTGATCTCTGAAGTTTTACTATGACATAGAGGCCTTCTCTACGGACTATCTCCAGTCCTACAGCTCCTGTAAGTATAATAAGGGCTAATGTCTGCCAGAATCCTATCGACTGTGCGAGCTGTACAAGAATATAGATATCGACAAAAGGGATGGTGGCTAATGCGAGAAGGATGAGGCCTATCATAATTCTTTGTTTCTACGGTAACTGTTTAAATATCCGGCTCTGTTTCGAAGTCTTTAAAAACGCAGGGACAAAATAATTTTTGTTATGGATGCATCAGCCGATTTGATTGATATTGTTTCTGTAGAGGCGGTGCTATCCAAGTTTAATAGCACTATTATTTTGAATGGGGCCAAGCTTTTCTGGGTATAATCCAGAGTCCTGCTCCCCATAACGTGTTCTTCTGACTGATTTTCTATGGATCTGGGCTCGTTAACTTCCGGTGCTCCACGGCAGTTGCTGGAAATGTATGACGAGGATAGTCGCAGACTTATCACTATACTAACTCTTCCATTGATTGATGGCGTATTCCCAACCCTGCTTGTAAGCGGAGCTATAGCCACTTTCACCGATATACTGATGGTATCATTGACTATTTTCGCTGGAGCTGGAGCACTGGCCATCATTTATTCATCTACAGAGAACGTTTCAGAGGCCCGTAAAATGGTGTTGAAAGCAACACCTGTACTTTTAGTGGGAGCAATAACAGTATCGTTGATAGCACCTGTGTTTGAACAGATGTTCTCAGTTAACATGATGCAGACTGTAGCAGGCCTTGCACTTTTGTCTATAGCCCTGAACATGTACGGCGTAGAGAAAGCATCAAACTTCCCTGTACCTGCTATAATATTGACAGGTCTTGCCCTTTCTTATAGAGGCCCGGAATCACTAGTATTTACGCTTGAATATCTTGCGCCAGCTATAACAACATCGGTTATAGCAGTCTCAGCTCTGTATATTGCAGCTTCGATTGATCATTCTTTGCTTGAGATAGATACGATAAAAACAGGAGGTGCTACAGTAATAGCTTTGATAGCTTTCTCACAGTTAGGAGTCCAGATGCCGTCGAACACTCCATTATTAGTCTTTGCTTCATCGCTTCTAATCTCTTACAGGCCTCTCAATTCCAGGACTGGCATCGTTAACAATCAGTTGAAGCTGGCCTTGGTACAAATCAATCCTGCCCGTAACAGTTGAGACACCTTCCACGGCTGGGAATTCGCTGAATACAACTCCTTCTATTTCTCCTGTCTCATCTCTTATGTTGATGAAAGAGGCCTCTCCGCTACTGTAAATATTTGATATATTTCCTTTAACTGTCACTTTATCCCCGATATCAGAGGTTTGGATAGAATCTATATTCACTTCCTGAGCTGGTTGTATAGAAGAGATACTCAATATTAGGAGTCCTATTCCGGCTAATAGAAGTTCAGGAGTTATATCCATAGGCTTTTCCATAAGTTTAGTGTAATTTTCGTACATTTTTTGAGGCCTTTTCCAGGCCTGAGGCCATACACGTTTTTAATGTTGCATCCATTAATTAGTAAATAACAGGTGCTAATATTCGATGGCTGAAGAATATCCAAGAGGAACAGAAATAATCGGGAAGACAATCGTATCAGATGAACAAGGAAAAAAGTACGGGAATGTAGAGGATGTATCCTTCGTAGCTGATACAGGAGAACTAATGAATATACTTGTAGGGAATACTACAGACCATCTAAATGAGGAACATCTACAAGAGGATTCAGAAGGCAGGACGATTGTACCTTTCTCGGCAGTCAAGTCTATCGGAGACTTCGTGATCGTTTCTGAAAGCCTCTGAAAATATTTCTAAATTTTTCTATCATATCAATTAGAGGCCTAACTCTATGCCTGAGGAATACGAATTTATCGAAGTGTATGACGATGAACTGTATTTAGAAATACAGGGAAGGGATCAGTACCTGTCTCTAGATGCTTTGATAAGTGAGTATGTTGAAGGTGAGATGACTCCTATGGAATTAGCAGAGACTTTTCATGTAACTGTTGAAGATGTTGAAAACGGAATTATGTACTGGAGAGAGCACGGAGAGATCTTAGATAATCCGACAGTAAGCAGTGAATCAGTTCAAACTCAGGAATCCGGAGCACTAGATCCTATGGATATCGTAGGAAACGCTTTTTTGGACTTGATGAGTAAAAAAGGCTTTGAAGATACGTACATAGAAAATTCACCTGAAGAAAACTACTTTGATAGATCTTCTGAAGAAAAACATCTTGTCTGGGAAACAGGCGAAAATACGATTACTATCTACGCCGGCCTGTCAGAGGAAGAAAATAGAGGCCTTGTTTCATTCTCTGTAGAAGATAGAGAAGGCGAAATACTCATAATAGAAGAAAAAGACATGGGAGACTGGATACGGGAGATGTATGATAACGCAGTTCTCGAGACTAAAAATCTCTCATAGATATCTGTATTCCCCCAATTTGTATTTCGCACAAAAATCTTAGATTAATAAATCGAAATTAAAGAAGAAAGAGAAAAGTAATTAAGGACTTTTCAGAAGTCCTCTGGCACTATGCCTCTGTCCTTGACTTTGAAGACGGCCTCTCCTTCAGGCATGTAAGGAGAGTCGACTAAACGCGCAATTCTCTTGTCTTTCTTCGACTTCCTCAAATAAAGCCTTACTGCTGAATTGTGTGCAACAATATGTCCTCCGATTGCTTTTGTAGGATCTCCAAACATCTGATCCGGATTGGACATGACCTGATTAGTTACAAGTACTGCAATATTGTGGGCGTTAGCCAGTCTGAGCAGTGTTGTCATGTGTTTGTTCAATTTTTGCTGTCGAGGCGCAAGCTCTCCACGACCAACGTAATCTGATCTGAACTGTGCAGTAAGAGAATCAACTACAATCAATCCGATATCGTTGTTCTGACAGATTTCCTGGGCCTGATCAGTTAAAAGCATTTGATGATCGGAGTTGAAGGCTCTTGCGACGTGAATATTGTCTAATACTTCTTCAACATCCTGTCCATTAGCTTCTGCCATCTGCTCTACCCTGTCAGGAATGAAAGTGTCCTCTGTATCGATGTATACTACTCCTTTTCCAAGACCTCCGTCCTCTTCAGACAACTGTACGTTACAGGAAAGCTGGTGTGCAAGCTGAGTCTTCGCACTCCCGTACTCTCCATATACTTCTGTGATGGCCTGTGTCTCGACTCCTCCTCCAAGGATTTCATCAAATGCATCACATCCTGTTGTGATTCTTTTCATCTCCTGTCTATCGTCGTACCTGTCTTTGGCGCTGTCGAATCCGATGTCTAATTCTTTACGGGCCTCTGTGATTATGCTCTGCGCTTTTTTATCTCCAAGATCAGCTACTTCTCCAAGCTGTCCAGAACTCATAGTAGCTATGGACATAAGTTCTTCGTATCCAGAATCTCTAAGTTTTTCCGCTGTCTTTGCACCTACTCCTTTGATGTCTTCAAGTGGTACCTGTTCATCATCGCTCATTTTATTTTTACGCCTCCATTATATCAAGAAGTTCTTCTATCTCGTCGTTTGCATCTATGAAATCTACACTGTTGACAGTGATCTCTGTCTGATCAAAGTAATCGTTGTAGCGTGTACGTCCTTCAACTACAAGCTCTTTTCCAAGAGCTTTCTCAGAGGCCTCTTCAACAGCCTCTTGATCTCCTTCTCTTTCTGTTTCCTCATCTATATCCAGTACTTTGCGGGCCTGTTCTCCGAAGAATACGCATCTTACTGTTCCTGTTCCATCATCGATTACTCCGGAAATAGCAAGTCTGTGATCAGGATCCTCTACTTCTTTACCGTCGTCTGTTACAAGATCTCCGTCATTGTTTTCTCTTGCTGTATCTCCTGTTTCAGGGTCTACTCTGTAGAAAGGATTGCTTCCGTACATGGCAACTAGTAATCCTTTGACTCGGAAGCTGTTTCCTTCTCCGCTTACTTCGCTTATAGCTGCCTGTGTCATTCCTGTGTTTGATGGGGCCTCTACTTCAGGCACATCTTCTTCATCTGCCATTGCTACTTTAGAGGAATCGCCCAATCTAATTTCTGCATTCCCCTGATCGTCTTCCACAGTATATGCTCCGTTTATCTCTATTGGATCGTTTTCACTTATTTTTTCAGCAATCTCTGTCTGATCATCCCAGAGAGTAACTCTGATAGTACCGGTGTCATCGCCAAGTACAAGGTTCTGTACTTTGCCGTCTTCTTCCTCATCATCTCTCTCAAAAGTATTCAAATCACTTATACTCAATACACGGGCCTTAATATTCACTTTCCTCATCTCAGGGACAACGTTTTCTATATCAAGTCCGCCGTCAGCGACCTCTTTGATGTCAACTCCGTGTTCCTTGGCAACGAGATGGATCGCTCCTTCCTCACTTACCAGGCCCTCGAACTCGTCCATTTTATCATCTACTTCATCTTTTACATCGTCCTCGGACAACTCTGTTTCATCCACAATCATTTCAAGAACTTCTTCAAAACCCATAAAATCAAGTCAACTTCTAAAGCTTAAATCCTTGACGATAACCCTTGTTTAGAATATAGAAAAAGAAAAACCGTTTGCCCTGTAAAAACTACAGAAAGGCCTCTAAAAAGTGAAAAAAGTTTTTACTTCAGGGCGTCCTTTATGTCTTCAGCCCTTACAGTCTTCCGTCCTTTCTCCTCTGTGACTGCTACAGCTTCTTCAGCGACGTCTCCAGCAAACATCTCTAGGGCCTCTCCAAGCTTTTCAGCACTGGACTCTGAAACTCTTTTGTCTCCCTGACTCTTGATAACTTCCTTCATCTTACTAATAGAGAATTCCATTTTAGATCACAATATAGATTTCCTTGGCTAAGTATTATAAACAAAACGTTGCCTAGAATCTTGAAGGAGTTTTCAAGCCTTATTATTTCTTAACTAAGGGAACCTAATAGTAACTTAGGGCTTTTAGATAGAGGAGGAAGAATTTGAAAGCTTCTTTATCAATCAAAAAACAGTGAAGATGCTCGTAAATATAAACAACTAGTTCATAGATAACTACATCTCAAAACTCTTATCGGAAGTCGATATCACTTATTCTAATACTACCTGTATATTTCATAAATTTGGAAAGTTTAACTGGTTGAATCAAAGAAAGATGCTAAGGAGAAAGTTGTGAAACTTGCCGTTGAACAGGTGAATGTTCGTTTCTCGGTGTTTTTCCATATATCATTGATATTTCTTGTTTTATTTGTTTCACATTGGTCAAATCGTTTGTTATCATCTATATATCTCTTATAATTAGTTAAAGTCTTTAATATAATTTTATGGTTGTTTATAGTTGAAATAAACGGTTTATAAACTGGCTGAGTAGTTATTACTTTATGATCAGTGAATCAAAGTTCCTTAACAGTATAAGAAGTGTTTTTATACAAATAAGGCCTCATTGCTTTTGTTTTTTTAAAAATCAAGCCACGGGGGCTACGATCCCCAAAGGTTCGCCTGTTAATTCCTTTAAAACAGGTTTTAGATTTTAAGGAGGTGAATTCATTTATGAATAGACAAGTTATAGCTTCTTTAGTGGCTATCGGATTCCTTGCATCAGTAACAGGCATCAGCACGGTGGCTGCTACAACTGACTGGAAAGACGATTCAAGTCAGGTTTACACAGACTCTGATGTCAAGAAGAAGTACGCTGATCTTCAGAAGAAAGTCGATGAGATGAATGAGGAGATGGAGAAGAAGCAAGAATCCGTCGATGAGTATAAGAGCAAGTATCGTGAAGAGAAGGAAGAGAAGAGTTCACTTGAGTCAAAGGTTGACAGTATGAAGAGTGATATGCGGTACTACGAGCAGCGTATGGAAGATCTGGAGAAACAGTCCAACAAGTACCAAGACATGTACAACAAGAAGAAGAAACAGGTTGATGATGTAGAGGAGAAGTATCTAGATCAGAAAGAGAAGACTCAGAGTTACAAGCAGAAGTACGAGTCATCTCTAAGCACCTTGAACTCCGGAAAAGTTTCCTACGAAGTTGACTACATGAAGGAGTACAAGGACAAGAAGGAGAAATCCAGTTCATCCAAGGAACAGTCCAAAGATGAGCAGTCATCCAAGGAGAAAGACTCCAGCGACAAGTACTCTAAAGACAAACAATCCGAAGAGACAAGCAAGCAAGAAAGCAGCTCGTCCAAGGATTACAGTGAAGGAGAAAAAGAAGAGAAAGAGAAATCCAGCGAAGATCACGAAGAGTACAACAAGAGCGAAGACAGCAGTGACTACGAGAAAGAGAAATCCGAGAAAGATTACGAGTCACACAAATCTGAGGAGTCTAAAGACAACTCCAACAAGTCAGTGGAAAAGAGCTACGAAGAAGAGAAGTCACAAGAGACAAGTAAGAAAGAAACAGACAACAGCTCAGAAGACAAGCACGATTACAAGGAAGACAAAAAAGTCCATTAAACCGGACTTGAATCATCTTTCCTTTAATCGTCTTTGTCAGTGTCTGTCCCCTGTTAACACCAGGGGCAGACCCTTTAACGTATCCCTCAGTAAAATGAAAGGTTTAATTCAACTTGAAACACTTGTCTGGACGGTATTAGTCCTAGCAGTTACCCCTTACATAATTTACATAGTCCCGCAACTATTCGGAGCAGATGCATACATAGTAACTTCGGGATCAATGGAACCTACGATCCCTGAGGGATCAGTAGTATACGAAGAGAAAACAACAGCTGGTGAACTTGCAGAGGGAGACGTGGTATTATTCAGACCTGATAACTCACAAATAGAGGGAGATATAGTTCTCCACAGGATAATCGACACTAAATTCGAGAACTATACCAGGCAGTTCAAAACTCAAGGTGACGCTAATCCTGAACCGGATCCTGGATGGACTCCAAGCTACAACATCGTAGGGAAGAAGATAATGTCTATCCCTTACCTAGGTGAAATAATCCAGAAATCTAACAGTCTACCTTTCATACTCGCTATGGTGGTGCTGCCCACAACAATACTACTCAAGAACCAGGTGGTCAAACTTCTGAAAGCACTAGAACAAGACTCACAACAGACAACTACTCAACCATCTGCGCACGAAATAGTTCATCAATTGGAGGAAGACTAGAAAACTGTTGATTGGTCTTGTTTGTGCTCACAACGAACTTGGATTGTGTGCTCTGTTCGAACACATTCTTTGTGTGTTTTAATCAAACATACACTTATTTTTAAAATCTTTTGTTGTGACTTAGTTAAGATAACTTATGTCTAATGAGTGTTTTAATTAAGCGAACAACCTCTAATTTTGAGTTAAACAACCTGCTTAACGATGCTTGCAAAAAATTGTCGATATAGCCAAGATCCATTAAGAAATGAAAAAATAGGGTTTTCAAGTGTCTACGATGCCTTGTCTAATCTCTTGTTCTTCCAGGTCTGTGTTGTGCTCTTCCTTTGCATGTGACTTGACTTGCTCCACCAAAACGCTTTCTCGATCCCCCATGAATGTCTCCTTACACGTCCCGCAAGTGTATTCTTTGGCCATCATAATCACCGAATAAAGTTTGGTTTCTTAACAACATAACAATTATTTCTGAAGATTACTTGTATCTTCTAACAATACTTCAATGAGTGTTTATCTATTATACACACTCAGTGTTTTTCGGAGTTCGGAAGTGTAAGATATTTTGGCGTTCCAAAATCTCTCAAAATAAAGAAGGTATATCTAGAGTCCAAGAGTCTGTGGTTCTCTATATATCCTTGGAGCTTGGGCAAGGGTAAGCGAGACAGATACACTATACAATAAAGAAGGTATAACTTCGGCGGCTCGATTCCTGGCTTCTTTTGACTAATCTCATTAAAGAAGGTTTGTTAAGGCTTTAATTAGTCTGTTTTTAGCATTTAGAAGCTCTATATCGAGGCCTCTTTCTACAATATTTCGTTCTATTCCTGGTGTTTGTGAATCATCTGATCTAAAAGCCTTCTAAAATACGCTTAGAGGCCTTCTCTAAAAATTGAGAGTGTTTGATTGTGTTAAACACTCAACACCTGAAATACTACAAAAGTTGTGATTAGCTAGTAGTTTCATAAGGTACTAAAAATAAAGGTGTGTTTGGCTTTTATCAACACTCTTTACACTCTTGGTGTTTGTATTTTTTGAACAGTCTGTTTGTTGTGTGAGTTTCAGAGGTGTGACGAGGTCTTCTTGTTGGGCAAATATCAGTAATTTCCTAACGTTTGTAGATTGAAGTATATAATGAATCTTAGGGTATTGAATATTGTGTTGATCGAATTCCTCTTTAGAAAAAGTAATCGTACTTGCTTGTTGTTTTTTCTTTCCAATCCTGGTGTGAGTGTAGTTTACAGTATCGTTGACTGAGTAATTCAGTTCTTTGAGTGCCTCTGATAATTTCTCTTTGTTGGGGCTTTCTACTTCCATTAGCCACAGGTATTTCGGTGTATTTATCCAAGAACTATTGACTGTTTTTCTAGATTCTTCTATATTTGCCAGAGGCCTCTGAATTAATTAGATAGGTTAGTTCTTGTTCTCTATAAGTTCGACTACTGCTTCTGATAGATATGTGACGTCTTCTCTAAGTTTATCAAACTCTTCTCTACTTACATCATTGTTTCTTTGTGAGTTATTGGATGTGAGTTTTTTCTCAAGTTTGTTGACTTTATCTTCAAGCTGTGTGATCTGTTCCTCTGCGTTACTGTCGATTTCCTCCTGTAAATTCTGCTCTATACCTCTCACTGTTTCGATGTCAGCTTTTTCCTCTATATCCTGCTGTGTAACTATCGACTTTTCTTCCAGTTGCTCTATCTCATCAAAGGCGCCTTCAACTCCAGCAACAACTTCATTGACTTCCTGTATCTTGTCCTCCATCTCCTCCATCTTATCATTGAATTTGTCCTCTGATGGAAGGCCCTCGTAGTTGATCTGTATGTCGTCGAATCTCTTCCTCATCTCAGTAACTCTGTTCTCCATCTCCTCCTGTTTGTCCTCTATCTTGCTTATCTTGGAGGCCTTTGACTGGAGCTCATGGAAGATATCCTCTACTTTGTTCTCTTGAACTTCTGTTCTGTTCTGTAACTTGTTGATCGATTGAAGACGAGCCTCTACATCTTCCTTCATCTGCTTCAATGTCTCTAGAGAGCCGATTTCCTCGATGTTTCCTCTCAATTCTCTTATCTGATTATGTAACTCGTTTCTACGCTCCTGCTCCTCTTGAATCTTATTCCTTAACTCTTCGTGTTCACTTCTCTGCTTTGAGAGTTTTTTCTGTATCTCTTCTGGCTCAAGTTCCTCTACAAGATCAGAGGCCTTCTCTGCTTTAGAAATAGATTTCTGGGCCTGGCCCTGAATCTCCTTTATGTTCTCTCTTATGCCCCCAATATTTTCCTCAAGGTGATCGTTCTTAGAACTGAGTCTTTCCTGTTGCTGTTTAATTCCTTCTATCTGGGCCTTGGCTTTCTGCAGTTCGGCTACAAGCTCTGACTCTCCTTTAATGTCTTCTTTTCTCTCACTTTCATTGGCTTCCCATTGTTCCTTACCTTCGTCCAGGTCTTCTACCTGTTGCTGGGCCTCTTCAATAGCATCGTCAACTGATTCATCGTTTCCTGATCCTGAAAAAAGGCCTAGTATTCCCATTGTAATCAACTTTTGATTCCCTACATATCAAGCTTTTCTTCCAGTTCATCGATGTAGGTATCGACAAGTGTGAAGCTTCCCTTCTTCAAGTTCCTCTTCGTCAACTTTAGCTCGCTACGGTACTCGTAGACTTCTTCGCCGTTTTCTTCCATCTCATCTACACGGGCCTCTACACGATCAATACGCTTGTTGTAGTCCTCGTATTTTTCAAGCTCTTCATCACTCAATCTGTGTGGACTGTGAAGTAGAGGCCTGAAGTCGATGAAGTAAGGTCTTCCATGGTTGTAATCTGAGCTCTGAAGCATACCTGATCCGACTTCAGCCTTGGCGATCGACTTCACTGTATCAAGTCCGAACTTGTTCTTGATCCTGTCAAGATCGTCGTCGTACTGTGTACGCATCTGTACCGTAGTACCGATGTTTGCTCTGATCTCTCCGGAGAAGTCTGAGATAACCTGTGAAAGTAGTACCATTCCGACACCCCACTTTCTGAACTCTCTTGCTCCTCTCTCTAATTGCTTGAGGCCTTCTCCATTTCCTCCGAACTTCTCAAGCAAACGGTGTACCTCGTCGTATACAATCACAGTTTCAAGACCGTTTCTCTCAGGTAGATTGGCTTCGAATATCTGCTGGATTGTTTTGTTAGCGAATTCGTCAATGTTCTTGGAATCAAGCTTGTGAAGACTGAAAATAATTATTTGGCCGTCTTCATCCTGCTCAAGGTAAGGTGTAATATCAATTTCCTCTCCTGGCTCTACAGCTCTAATATTTCCATCGTAGGCCCGTGCATCGGATTCACTTAATCCATATTTATCATATAATTCTGTCATCTGCGGATCCTCGTTCTCTCTTAAGTATCCTGTCCACTGGGCTGTAGGATCAAGTACTATAACGTTTGCTCCTTTATCTAGAGCTTCTTCCACCATTACCTGTCCTGTAACTGTCTTTCCTGATCCAGTGGCTCCTGCGATCAGTGCGTGAGTCGTCAGATCATCCAGTTCCATGAATGTTCTTGTACCGACTTCTGCCAGCTGTCCAAGATAGGCCTGTTTTGCACCGCCTGTAGGGATTGTACTCATGTCGATCTTTTCCATATAACGCTTCTTCTCTAATGCTTTCTTCCTCCTGTAGTTGTAGATTCCGATACCGGCGCTTGAAGTCAACAGGAAGATCAAAAAGCCAAGTGCGATATTGCCGTAAGTGAATCCAAGCAATGTCCTGTTCCAGAATGGAAGATCGACATTAAACGAGCTTGAAGCAGTAGCCACACGTGCTACATCAAGATTGGTATATCTGGCTGATCCACGTACAGCATAACTCTTCAGCTCTGCATCTTCAGGAATCTCCAGTTCAAAAATACGATTCAAAGTAGTCCCAACAGCCACTGTCTCCTCAAGGCTGGCAACAGTACTGTTGTCGTCAGGATCAATCACCCGGAAATCTGCCGTCACGTCAACGTTCCTAGCGTATCCCTGATTGCTGAAAGAGGCCTCTAACTGCAGAGTGTCTCCTGGCTGAACAGTACTGAAGACAGGATCAACACTCAGATCAAGAAGCTTGTCCTGAGGAGGCGTCACCTGGATATTTACAGGAATATCCGTATTTATCTCCGAGCTCTGTACGCTTAACGAGCCAGTGTAGCTTCCAGATAGTTCATCTTGTGGGATTCCTATATCTAGTATTACGTCCTCTGATTCAGAGGCTTCCAGAGTCAATGAATTTGTTACGTTAACATATTCTTCAATGCTTTCATCTAATTCAAATATAAACGTTTGTTCCTCGTCAAGAGTATTTGAAACTGTGAGGGAAGTCTGCATACTTTCTCCAGGCCTTAATTCTGCGTTTATCGTACTGCTTCCAAGTTCTGCTCCCTCTGCCTCCGTGTCGTTAAGGCGACCTGAAATATTCTCTACTTCTTCCTGTGTCTCTGATACTGTATCGTTTATCTGATTCAAATCGTCTTCTGTGAGGCCTCCTCCGCCACCGCCTCCTCCGGATGATGTATCTTCTTCCTCTTCTTCCTGAGTTTCTTGTTGTTCAGCAGGTGCGAAAAGTGTATAGGAGGAGAATCCTTCAGTGTCGACGTTTATGAGTTTCAATCCTTTGTTTATGTCGAGAGTATCTATGTCTATTAGCTCGAAATCAGTACTATCACATCTCAAGGCGTCGTAATCATAGTTTCCACATCTTGCTATCTGAAGATCCTCTATATCGTAATTACTTGGAATATCTTCCCCGCTGTAGTTCAATTGGATCGTACTTGAAGCAGGACTCAAGTCAGTGTCGACGCCGATCCCCATAATGCGTTCATTTGTGATATTTGTCGGAGTAAGGCCTGAAAGATCTGTACCTGTCAACTTTTCAGCCCTTAATGAAAGATTATTGTTTGCTATATTTGCGTCTTTTAGACTGATCTTCTGATTCTGGAAAGAGGCCTCTATATTGTATGCTCCTGATCTCAAATTGTTGAAACTGTAGCTCCCTTTATCATCGATATCCTCTGAAAGCGTTCGCCCTGTAGCACTGTCAGTTATAATTAAGCTAGCAGGAACAACGTCTCCGTTGGAGTTAGTGAAGTTTCCATCGAAATCCGTTCCGTTGGATACACGGAAACGATCAGTAGTACTCGTTTCAAGGCCTGCGGGATCCACAGCTGTAAAGTTCAAGTCGTAAAGGCCTTCACTTAGATTTTGAAGAGTATAAATCCACTCTTCACTGCCCTGCGTTAGATCAATTTCTTTACTAACATTAGGCCCGGAAACATTCATACTTACAGACGAGACACCGGCAAGATTGTTATCGGATACAGGCACCTCAACTTCCAGATCCTCTCCTGGCGACACCCCAAGTATATCGAAATCCCCGAACACTGGTGCTGTTACATCAGGAACATCCACGGCGTCCTTGAATACCTTTCTCTGATTCACTTCAAGCGATGTATCACGTGCTAGAACCTCTACATCGTGTAAACGGGCATCAGGGACCTGAGGAACAGTATATTCTACATCGAAACCATTGCCGTCGCTGGAACTTGAAACTATAGAGGCCTCTGTACTGTTCACAAGAATATCGTACTCGATATCATCTGTCTTGATGCTTCCGCCGACTTCAGGAGTAAAGCTCAATGAACGGATATCTCCCGGTAAGGCCTCTCCTCTGTCGGCATTTCCGCTTAAGGTAAAGTTCAGGATGTTGATACTGGCAGTCGCTGTTTCATTCGTGTTTTCATTGTCAACGCTTTCCGAAGGGCTGAACTGCAGATCAACAGTACATGAATTCACATTGTCAGGTATATCGGTGAAGTTGTAATCCACTGAAACATTTCTCATGCTCTGTCTCTCCAGTTCAAAGGAATCAGGCTCTGCGTTCAGCCTTTTTGCACAGGGACTGCCTTCAGAGGCCTCATTCTTAGCTGCGAAAATCATGCTTTGGTTTACATTTCCGGTGGAGTTCAGCTCAACCGTCGTCAGCGATCCTGTTGAACCTCTCACTGCTGAAGGACTGCCGTCAAAGTTCTGAACACCGTATTCGTCGTCTTCAGGCACTCCTACAGTGACAGTTCTATTTATGTTTTCCGTGTTTTCTGATCTGAACTCCACGATACCCGTATAATACCCTTCAGGAGTTCCTGTAGGTATATCTATCTCCATGTCAATTTCCCTGTTCTGGCTGTCCAGAATCTCTGTAAACTCATCTCCATAAAATTCTACCCATCCTCTTTCCATTCCCTGACTGTAGAAACCAGTATCATAGTTTTCGACAGGGTAATTGCCTGTCGATTCCAGATTGAACTCTGAAAGACCTGCATTGCTTATATTTCTGGCATCAGCATCGTGTGCGAAAGGATCAATAGTTTTATCTCCTGTTGATTCCTCAAGGATAGGATTTCTTTCTATCTGGATTTCTGTAAAGTCACCAAGGCTTGCAATATCTCCTGTTCCATCTGTCTTTTCCCATACACCTCTGAAGTCTGCGTATATAGCGTTTTCGCCTGTCGGCTCTGATCCGGCCGGGATCTCTACATTGAATGTTCCGTTACAGTACTCTTTCTCTCCCTGATCTCCGCAGCTTATTTCTGTGGACTGACTGCCGTTGAAAAGTATGTCTGAGTTTGAATCAGCAGTCAACCTGACGTTATTGGCGCTGTTATTAATCAGTAGAGATAAGTTAACGAGCTTTTCCAGGTTCTGAGTCTGAGTTATGCTCTCTGCGTTGACATTTTTCAGATCTATTCTAAACTCTCCTCCAGGCTGTGAAAGGAAGGAATCAGACCTTGAAATAGAGTTTCCGTTAGTATCAAAGGCCTCAAAGTTTACAGTATACTCTCCCTGAACCCCTTCCTGTGTAGGAATAACGATCTTCCTACCCGTTCCTCCAAGCTCCTCAATCTCAACATTTTCAACTGTTCCAAGTGCCGGATCGACAACAGTCTGTTCAATCCTGTCAATACCGTTCTCGTCACTCAGATTAAATGTTATCTCCGCATCATCTCCGGGAGAAACCCTTCTAGGAATACTCAAGTTATCGATTTCTGGCGCTTTATCATCCTTCGTCTGGAATATTCTTGTCGAAGTTCTTTCTTCAACAGTGTATCCGAGTGTTCTATTAGTATCTATACGGCAGCCGGCTTCTAGAGCTGTTACTTTATCCGGAAGCCTCCAAGAGGCCTCTGCATATGTTCCACTTGGTGTTGAGACTGTCTTCTTATTTTCAAAGTTCTCTCTAAATCCTGAACTATTGTCAAAGAACTCTACAGGATAGTCCTCTATACTTTCTCCTGCGTTACTTGACACACTACATCTGACAGTCTTCGGATCTGCATATCCAAGCGGAGAGCTGTTGTCAGGCCTCTGTATTTCCGGAGAGGCTTGTCCAAGAATCCATACATCGGTGCTATATTGATCAGGGTCAAAGTATTCTCCGTCACCTATAGCTGTCAAAGTCTTAGGTCCGGTGGACTGTTCTTCCGGAATCGTCCAGCTAATATCATATCCGTTCGCTACGATTTTTTCGTTCGTTCCATCTGTTTCCGATAATTCCCATGTAAGGTTTCTCTCAACAAGTCCTCCACTGAAAGTGTCAGTGGTTGCCCTAAGATCGACTGTATTCCCTCGTGCAAGGTTTGAATCGCTTCCAGGTTCTTCTAGAGAGGTAAGCATCAGTCCTCTGACAGCAAGCTTTTCTGTATGGTTGACATCGATCCAACCACTCCTGTCAGTTGATGCAACGACGTCCAGATTTCCAGGAGTCACAGCACTACTTGGATCATACTGAACGTTACATAATCCGCCACTTCCTGTAGTACAGAAGAAAGTCTCCGAACTATTCACTTCGAACCTTACTGTTTCACCGGAGACAGGTACCCTGTTGATTGTATCAGATGTCTCCGTAAGATTAACTGTAACTCTCGTGCTGTCGGGACTCAAGATATTTGGGCGGTAAACGGGATTGTTCTGGAAGCTGAACTCATTCAAATACATCTTATCGCCGATAAAGGCTTCTGTCACATCGGAACTATCTGTAGCGTTGTAGTAGAGAGAACTGTTGTCTCCTATAGAGGCTTCTACATCGTAACTTCCCTGATTCGGACTCCACTCGAAAGTTGCTACTCCTGAACTGTTTGTAACTCTTTCCACAACGTTAATGCTGTTTCCGTCATCTATTTGGAACTCTACAGGATAACTGTTAATTCCATCTGAACTGTTATCATCCGTAACAGTTGCTTCTAGAGTAATACTGTTTCCAGGCCTTATGGTGAAGTCATCCGGCTTCAGGTCAACAGATGCCTGTCCGTAAACATCAACGCCTACAGTATCTGAATCATCGTCAAAAGCAGATCGATTCGTGGAAGTTTCCAAATCATAGTATCCTCTTTCAAGATCCTTAGGTACATCAAGCAAAGTAGAAGATCCTTCTCCTACTCTAGTATCGTTTAATCTCCAGTTAACGCTTCCGCTGACTTCAGTCCCGAAATCATTCAATACATTTGAAGAAGCAGAATGGCTTAGGCCTCTCCCAATCGTATTTCTATCGAAA